>Ga0214921_10005158_pt1 | contig 18622 bp, 16 predicted proteins | sample LL1505_MetaG_FD_177992 | JGI IMG/M metagenome (GOLD analysis project Ga0214921, IMG submission 177992) | Freshwater microbial communities from Lake Lanier, Atlanta, Georgia, United States - LL-1505 | ecosystem: Environmental > Aquatic > Freshwater > Lake | place: USA: Georgia | collected... | reverse complement strand
ATATTGGCGCAGTTATGGATTCACTTAAAGCTCAACAAACTAATGGTGGAGCGATTGCATTAATTGCAATAGAGGATGAGTTTGTAATCATTGCACGCTCCCTTGGTGGATCAATGCAGATGATGATTTCAGATGTCACCTACGCTATTGATTATGAAGTTGCTGCTGATCTAGTTGAGGTATTAGATCTTGAGTTCCCAGAAGAAGACGATGAATCACAACCTGGCGGGGATCTTGATTTATTAAATGATTTAGGTGTCAGTGATATGGAACTTTTAACTATTTTAGATGACACAGAGTTATATCCAGATGAGCAACTTGAAGCAATTGCAAATCGATTAGGTTTTGGCGAACAATTTAATCAGGTGATTGAAAGTAATTAGTGAACTACGAATCGTTAATGCAGCAGGTGATATCTCTCGCCCGTGAAGTTAAATCTACGGGTGATGTGCCAGTGGGTGCTCTAATTGTTAATGAGGCCGGTGAAGTAATAAGTTCTGGTAAAAATGAGCGAGAAAAAGATAATGATCCAACTGCTCACGCTGAGATCCTGGCAATAAGAAGAGCTGGTGAAAAACTAGGTAGCTGGCGCCTTGATGATTTAACTTTAGTTGTCACTCTTGAACCATGTGTGATGTGTGCTGGGGCAATACTGCAATCGCGTCTTAAAAGATTAGTCTTTGGCGCCTTTGATCAAAAAGCTGGCGCAGTCGGTTCATCCCATGATGTAATAAGGGATGTAAGAGCGCCTAGTAAAGTTGAGGTTGTAAGTGGAGTATTAGAAAAAGAGTGTGCGAAATTACTTACTGATTTTTTTGCAACAAAGCGTTAAATAACAATTTCATATGATGGATTTAAAATAACTAACTGACCGTTATTCTCTCCCACCATACCTTCAGCTCGCATTTCAGAACCAACTTCAAGACCTGAAATTTCTCGCCTTCCTAAAAACTGTAATGTAACACCGCCGCTTTCATCCCAGATCTCAACTTCAACTAATGGAGAGGAATCAGAGGGAGCAGCCTTAATTGAGTTAACTTTTCCTTGAACGTGAGCCCGCTTGCGCCAAGTTATGCTACTAATTGGAGTCATGTTTTCTGCGTAGTGACTAATTGGCTCACTCTTTTTTGTAGCTGTATCTGTTTTAGTAAAGGCACTTTGCGCCCGAATCGGTTGATAATTTTTAGGGGTAGTTTTTTTCTTAATCGGTGCAACTAATGGGACATGGCCTGAAGTTATTTTCTCAACATCAAATGGCACAATCGTTGCCACTACTCGCTCTAATTGTGAAATAGGACGGGCAATATCTTCCGCAGTTTGATCATGGAGTAACCAACCAAATAACTTAGAGTAAGATCGACGAGGTAAAAGTAAAGTTAATTCAACATCCTTATCACTCGTTGCCCTTATTGCGTAATCAACTGCGGCGTTAGCAAGCCTGCGATCTGGACAATCTACTAATTCAAGTGGCACATCGGAACATGCTTCATTTTTTGCCCACTGAATACTTAAGTTTTCTGCTTTTCTATCATCAATTACAAAGTGGACAGCTGAGAGATTTCTTGGATTTAAACTTCTGGCGTATCTAATGGCACCAATCGCAGCAAGATCAAAGTTATCAATTAGCACCGTAACATCATGTCTAGTAATTGAGGTAGCACGTGAACTTTGCACAGTAATATTTAGAGCGTCGTTTTCTCTTGTGTATTGCTTTCGGAGTCTTAAAAATGCATAAACTAATATTGGCGTCATAACAACTACTACCCAAGCACCTTGATTAAATTTAACAACTGCGAATATTAAAACTACAAGCAGTGATATACCACCTGATAAACCATTGATAACAAACTTAGCTCTCCAAGATCCTGTCTTATGTGTCTTAGCATGTTTTGCCATACCTAGACCTGAAAGAGTGAAAGCAGTGAATACACCAAGTGCGTAGTAGGCCACTAAATGCTCAACTGAGGCGCCAGTAACTAAAATCAAAATCATGGCTAAAGCCGTTAAAACTAAAATACCGTTTGAAAAATTAAGCCTATGTCCACGTTTAGTAAGCCAATGTGGCAGATAACCATCTTGGGCAACAAAATTAACCACCATAGGAAAAGCGCTATATGTTGTATTAGCGCCAGCAAATAAAATTAACATTGTGGCAGCTTGAACTAATATAAAGAAAGCACTACCAAAGGCGCCATCTCCTAAAATAGTTTTAGCAATTTGTGAGATTACAGTCGGCGTGCCAGATTCATATGGCATGGCATAGATTTTGTGAGCAAAGTAGGAAACACCTAAAACAAGTGAACCTAATATTGTGCTCATAATTATTAAAGTTCTTCTAGCATTTACATGCTCAGGTGCTTTAAACAATGAGACACCATCTGAAATTGCCTCAAGTCCAGTAAGAGAGGAACCGCCATTTGCAAATGCTCTAAGTAATATAAATATGGCAGCAGCTGTTAGTAAGCCATGTTCTTGACCAATAGGAACTGCGCCAACTTGATTAACATCTAATACTGGCAAAGTTCCAGTAATCTCTCTAAAGATTCCAATAGAGAAGACAACTAGCATCGAGCCAACGAAGAGGTAGGTAGGGAGTGCGAAAGCTTTACCAGCCTCCTTTACTCCTCTTAAATTTCCATAAGTGAGTAATAAAATAATTACTAATGTCATACGTATTTTCCAAGGAGCGAGCTCTGGGAAGGTTGAGATGATTGCAGCAACACCTGCTGCTGATTGAATTGCAAGAGTTACGATGTAATCAAGCATTAGAGCAACGGCTGCAATTTGGGCAACAACTGGTCCAAAGTTTTCCCTAGAGACTATGTATGCCCCACCTATCTTTGTATAGACAGAAATTAGGTTGTGATAAGACAATGTAATGATAAATAAAATAACTAAAACAATTGCTGTCATTGGCATCAACATGGCGAACGCAGCAAGGCCAAAGGCTGGAACTAGGGCAAGTAAAATCTGCTCTGAGCCGTAGGCACTAGATGAAATACAATCAGAGGATAAAATTCCAAGGGCGTATCTTTTTTTAAGCCTTTGATGACTTAGCGTATGTCGATTTAGAGGATTACCTAAAAGGATCCGTTTAATTTTGTATGAGATTGGATCTTTCAGGTGTGCATGCTCAGTTAACACCTTAGGAGTAGGTGCGTTATCACTCCAAGACTTTGGCACTTTTTAAACACACTCCTATACGAAGTTAGATCCTAAGTATACGCCTGTTTTTAAGCGAGATTTTTTAAGCACACGCAGTAAGCGTATGCTTATCTTTATGCAGTTAAAGACGCAGCTTTATATTGATGGTAAATGGGTTGATGGTGCATCTACTATCCCAGTTACCGATCCAAGTAATGAATCAATCATTGCAAATGTTTCAGTTGCAACAGATGTTCAATGTGCTCTGGCAGTGGACGCAGCTTCTCGTGCTTTTATAACTTGGTCTAAAACCGCTCCTCGCCTGCGTGGTGAGATATTACGTAAAGCATTTGAAATTATGGTGGCAGAGGCAGATCGTCTTGCTGAGATTATCTCTAAAGAAAATGGCAAAGTTTTAACTGATGCTAAGGGTGAGATTTTATACGCCGCAGAATTTTTCCGCTGGTTCTCAGAGGAAGCTGTTCGAATAAATGGTGAGTTTAGAACTGCGCCAAGTGGAGATAAAAGAATTTTAGTTACCAAGCAACCAGTTGGAGTTTCACTGTTAATTACGCCGTGGAATTTTCCAGCAGCTATGGCAACTAGAAAGATTGGACCAGCTCTCGCTGCTGGTTGCACCGTAATTTTAAAACCAGCTGGTGAGACGCCACTGACTGCTATGGCAATAGTTGAGATATTAGAGCGAGCAGGAGTACCCGCCGGTGTTGTTAATTTAATTCTGCCAGTGCCATCAGGACCTGCGATAGCTAAGATTTTAAAGGATCCAAGAGTTGTAAATCTTTCATTTACTGGCTCAACTGAAGTAGGCAGAATCTTACTTAAAGAGGCTGCTGATCAAGTGATTCGTTGCTCAATGGAGTTAGGTGGCAACGCACCGTTTTTAGTTTTATCAGATACCAATGTCGATGACGCAGTTGCCGGGGCTATGTTGGCAAAGATGAGAAATGGTGGCGCAGCTTGCACAGCAGCAAACCGTTTTTATGTCGCAAAAGAACTCGCTAATGAGTTCACTGAAAAATTAACTAAAACAATGGGCGCGTTAAAACTTGCCCCAGGTCTTGAGGCAGGCGCCCAACTTGGCGCAAGTGTTTCAGTTAAGGAGCGCAATAAAATTGCGCAATTAGTAGATGATTCAGTTACAAATGGGGCAAAAATTAATGTTGGTGGTAAATCTGTTGACGGTAGTGGCGCTTTTTATCCAGCCACAGTACTTACCGTTAGTAAAGATAATCCAATATTAAAACAGGAGATCTTTGGTCCTGTAGCTCCTATTGTTATTACATCATCTGATGAAGAAGCAATCACTCTTGCAAATGCCACAGAGTTTGGTCTTATTGCTTACGTTTATTCATCTGATTTAAAGCGAGCGATAAGAACTGCAGAGGCACTTGAATCAGGTATGGTTGCAATAAATAAAGGTATTATTTCAGATCCTGCCGCACCATTTGGTGGTTTTAAACAATCTGGTTTAGGACGTGAAGGCGGCTTTGCAGGTATTGAAGAGTTTTTAGAGACTAAGTATATTGGCGTTGAGATTTAAGTTAATTTAAGTATTACTTCTTTTTTAACTTATACCCCTTTGGACACTTAGGATTAGTCCCACTTACTTTTTTGCTTGTTTTACCCTTCGTGCAAACTATCGTCTTTTTTGTGGCAATTGGTTTGGGGGCTATGACTGCGCCAGTTAGCATAATTGTTGCAGTTGTAGAGACAGGAGCCAGGGTTGTAGTTCCTGCCTGAGATGCTGTTACCACACAGTTACCAGCTTTTAATAAATTTAAGGTTGAGCCTGTGATTGAGCAAGCATCAGATGATGTAGTTGAATATATAACAGATGCACCACTAGATGCTGTTGCAGTAAGAGCTAGAGTCTTAGTAGAGATGTCAACAGTTGCGGGAAGTGTAAAGGTCATAGTTTGTGGATCTCTTATGACCTCAAATGAAACCTTATAAAGATCTGATGCTAGGTATGAGGTGTTAGCCGTGCTTTGATAAGTGAGTGTGCAAGTTCCACCACCTACTATTTGAACATAAAATCCACTGGCAATACAGACAGCTGGAGTGGTCGCCTGGGGTAGTACATAAACACCAGTTGGGCTATAAACTCTAAAAATTTCTATCATCTTAGGCAGGCTTTTTGCAGTTTGGTTAGCAATCACGCTCATAACAAGTTCTGGCTTACTTCTAGCCGCAGTAATTGTTACAACCTGGGTAATTTCCTTTAAAGCGTAGTCCTTAGTTTTTGCAGTTGAAACCTTAAATGTGCAGTTTCCGACTGCAATTAGTTTTAATTCTTTACCATCACTGGAGCAGATAGTAGGTGTTGATGATGTAACTGTTAGTGGCAGAGTTGGGACCCTAAGTTCAAAGTACTTACTTGGCTCATAAACCTCGCCCACCTTCCAAATAGGAGGGGTATCGTTGTTGTATTTAGCAGGATTGTTATATGAAATTCCTAATGTAGTGTTATGAGTTGGCCCAACAAATGTGTCATAAACCAAATTTAACTCACCACTATTTCTTACCAGTAATGCATTCTCAGCACCAATTAAATCTCTAAGCTTGCTAGGAGTAATCACGCCTGTGCCATATTCATAGCCTGCAGAGGAATTATTGTTGACTTCAGAAACACTTATTGTGTAAGCACCAGCTGGTATGGCTTGTGGGATAGTTAAGCTGCCTTTAAAGGTTACCTTTGTTAGCGATAAATTTATAGGTGAATCATTTCTAGTCAGATTTGCTGCAAGCGTGCTGCCGTACGGGCCAGTTAAAGTCGCCGTAGTTGAAGTATTTTTAATTCCACTAGGGTGGGAAACAACTAATTCAAAAGAGACATTGGTATTTGCTGCTATTAATTCCACATCATTAGGAGTAAAGGTAAAGGACTCAACAATGGGGCGCACATTTGCTTGGGCAACACCTGACATAAAACTTAAGGTAAGCACAAGTGACACAAATAGCGACTTAATCTTCATTTCTACTCCTTTAATGTGATTGCCTAACCTTATTGGGTTACTTTTAAATATTGCTGTGTTTTGGCGGAGGATGAGGGATTTGAACCCTCGGTAGGTCACCCTACACACGCTTTCCAAGCGTGCGCACTCGGCCTCTATGCGAATCCTCCAGTATCTCTTGAAGGATAAGAGTATCGGTGCAACTTACTATGATTTACCTTAGATCCCCCGTGCGGCACTTGGGTGCCGAACTCCCCCAGGGCAGGAATGCAGCAAGGGTAGGTAATTTTTAGTGGGTGTGCGGGGGATCCTTAATTTTTATCCAATTAAAGATGGGAGGCGATAAATGTCATTAGCTTTGTATCGTAAATATCGCCCATCTATTTTTGCTGATGTTATTGGCCAAGAGCATGTAACAACTCCACTTAGTAACGCACTTGAATCAGGAAAGATTCACCACGCATATTTATTTTCTGGTCCAAGAGGTTGCGGTAAAACATCGAGCGCTCGAATTATGGCAAGATCTTTAAATTGTGAAAAGGGGCCAACACCTAATCCATGTGGCATTTGCCAATCATGTAAGGATCTAGTTGCAAATGGACCAGGATCCCTCGATGTAATTGAATTAGATGCAGCAACACATGGCTTAGTAGATGATGCTAGAGATCTGCGGGATAAAGCTTTTTTTGCGCCAGTTTCCTCTAGATATAAAATCTATATTATTGATGAGGCTCATCAACTTGGTCCTGGAGCGGCGAATGCGCTACTTAAAGTAGTTGAAGAACCACCTGCTCATGTGCTTTTTATATTTGCCACAACTGAGCCAGATAAATTAATTTCAACCATTAGATCAAGGACTCATCACTATCCATTTAGATTAGTTCCACCTGCAATCCTTAATTCACACCTTGAGAAGATCTGCGTAAGTGAAGGTATTAAGGTGGCTAAAGGAGTTATTTCATTAGTAGTTAGAGCAAGTGGTGGTTCAGTAAGAGATAGCCTTTCAATTCTTGGTCAATTACTAGCAGGTGCTGGCAGCGATGGTGTTACATATGAAATCGCAGTTGCACTACTTGGTTATACAGATAGTGCACTAATAGATGAGGCAATCGATGCAATAGCCGCACAAGACAGTGCTTCTTTATTTACTACCATTGATCGAGTAATTGAATCAGGGCAAGATCCAAAGCGATTTGCATCAGATCTGCTTGAGCGCATGAGAGATTTAATAATTGTTGGAGCTTCTGATGAAAATAACTCAGCAATTCTAATTTCACTTGCCACTGATCAACTAGATCGAATTCGCACCCAAGCAAAGTTAATTGGAATTGCAACCCTGATTAGATCAGCAGATTTAATTGCGCAAGGACTTACTCAAATGAGGGGCGCAACCCCACCAAGATTGATTTTGGAGTTAATTTGCGGGCAGATGATGTTGCCAGCCGGTGATAATGCAAATATAACTGCCCGAATTGAAAAGCTTGAAAAGGGATCATCTTTGATTACGCCATCTATCCAAGCCTCACCGGTTATGAATCAAAGTGCGCCTACTAAAGAAGCTAAATCTGTTAAAGAGGTTGTTGAAAAAGTAGTTGAAAATAAACCTATTGAAATTAAACCAGTTCAAAACAAATCTAGTGGAAGTATCGACATCACATCCCTTCGTAGGATGTGGCCACAAGTAATTGACGCCGTTAAAGGTAAGCGCCGTCTTACTTGGTCATTACTAGCAACAAGTGCGCAGATACTTTCTTTAGATGGTGAGAACATAACAATAGGTATTGTTAATTCTGGAGCAAGAGATTCATTTGTTAGATCAGAGAGTGATGTGATTTTATCTGATGCTTTTGAAGAGGTAACTGGGGTTAGGCGAAAGATTATTGCAACAGTTGATTCATCCGTTGCCACCACAACTATGGCAAGAGCTGATGAGGATCTAACAGATAACGATATGCTCTCAGGTGCTGATCTATTAGCAAGTAAATTAGGCGCTAAGGTTATTAAGGAGTCTAACTAAGTATCACCTTAGTGACATTAATATGTATGAAGGAATAATCCAAGATTTAATTGATGAGTTAGGCAGACTTCCGGGCGTTGGTCCTAAGAGTGCGCAACGAATTGCTTTTCATATTATTGCCTCAGATCGAGTGGATGTAACACGCCTTGCTGAAGTTTTAAAAACTGTTAAAGAGCGAGTTAAGTTCTGCACTACCTGCGGCAATATTTCAGAGGAGGATCTATGCAGGATATGCCGGGATCCAAGGAGGGATAACACTTCTATTTGCGTAGTTGAAGAAAGTAAAGATGTAATAGCGATTGAAAAAACTAGAGAATTTAAAGGTAAGTATCATGTGTTAGGTGGCGCTATCTCACCAATAGATGGCATAGGACCAGAGAATCTTCGAATTAAAGAGTTAATGAGTAGATTAGCTGCAACTGAGATAAGTGAAATTATTATTGCAACTGATCCAAATCTTGAAGGTGAAGCAACTGCTACATACCTGACCAGATTAATTAAGCCGTTAGGCGTTAAAGTCTCTCGCCTTGCCTCAGGACTTCCAGTAGGAGGCGACCTTGAATACGCAGATGAAATCACCTTGGGCCGGGCATTTGAGGGCAGAAGAAGCTACGATAACTAGGTTATCTCAATATATAAGATAGTTACCCGTCTTACTATCTGAGATAATTCCCTTTTTTCGATATTCATGCTCCACACTTAGGCCATGGGCTTAATAGTACAAAAGTTTGGCGGCTCCTCCGTTGCAGATGCTGAGGGACTTAAGCGCGTTGCCAGCCGAATAGTTGCCACCAAAAAAAGTGGGCATCAGGTTGTAGTTGTGGTCTCTGCAATGGGTGACACAACAGATGAGTTAATTGAGTTAGCTAATCAAGTATCTCCACTTCCTAATGGACGTGAGTTAGATATGTTACTTACAGCGGGTGAGCGAATCTCTATGGCACTGCTTGCAATGGCTATTTCAAACTTAGGCCATGAAGCAAGATCATTTACTGGTTCACAAGCCGGAATTATTACAACTTCAACACATGGTAAGGCAAGAGTTATTGATGTAACACCTGGGCGAATTCAAGAAGCACTTAAAGAAGGCGCCATTGCAATTGTTGCAGGCTTTCAAGGAGTCTCACAAGATACAAATGATGTTACAACTTTAGGTCGAGGTGGCTCTGACACAACTGCTGTGGCGCTCGCCGCTGCGCTCGATGCAGATGTTTGTGAGATCTATACAGATGTAGATGGCATTTTTTCTGCTGATCCAAGAGTTGTACCAGAGGCACGAAAACTTTCAACAGTTACATACGATGAAATGCTTGAGCTAGCTGCAAGTGGAGCCAAAGTATTACATCTGCGTTGTGTTGAATATGCACGCCGTTACGAGTTACCAATTCATGTTAGATCATCTTTTTCCAACAAAGAAGGAACCTGGGTGGTTAAGGATCACCCAGAAGGGGGCGAAATGGAAGCAGCAATAATCGCAGGAATAGCACATGATAAAAGTGAGGCAAAGGTGACCATCGTTGGTGTACCAGATAGAGCTGGTATGGCAGCTGCCATATTTCAAGCTATAGCGGATGCTGACATAAACATCGACATGATTGTACAAAACGTTTCAGCAGCAGCAACTGGTTTAACTGATATCTCATTCACACTATCTAAAACTGAAGGTGCTAATGCAACTGCAGTATTAAATCGTATTCAAGGTGAGATTGGTTTTGCATCCCTTCAATATGATGATCAGATAGGTAAGTTATCCTTAATTGGCGCAGGCATGCGCTCTCACCCAGGAGTAACTGCAACCTTCTTTGCTTGTTTATCAGAGGCTGGTGTCAATATTGAAATGATCTCTACTTCTGAAATTCGTATCTCAATCGTTTGCCGCTCAAGTGATTTAGATAAAGGCGTTAAGGCAGCACATACGGCTTTTGATTTAGATGCAGATCAAATTGAAGCTGTTGTGTATGGAGGAAGTGGGCGATGAGTAAAAAACCTTCACTCGCTGTAGTTGGGGCAACCGGCGCTGTTGGCACAGTAATGCTAGATATTTTATCTAAGCGAAAAGATGTCTATGGCGAGATTAGATTAATTGCGTCCGCCCGTAGTGCTGGAAAAAAACTTACCTGCCGTGGTCAAGAGCTAACTGTTGTGGCATTAACACCTGAGGCGTTTGAAGGAATTAATATTGCAATGTTTGATGTGCCAGATGAGGTATCTAAAGAGTGGGCACCCATTGCTTCAGGTAAAGGCTGCGTTGTCGTAGATAACTCAGGAGCATTTCGAATGGATAAAGATGTTCCACTAGTTGTTCCTGAAGTAAATCCAGAGCAGGTAAAAAATAGGCCTAAAGGAATTATTTCAAACCCAAATTGCACAACCCTTTCCATGATTGTGGCGCTAGGCGCCCTTCATAAACAATATGGCTTGAAGGAATTAGTAGTTGCTAGCTATCAAGCAGCATCAGGTGCTGGCCAATCTGGAATTGATACGTTGCGTGGTCAAATAAGTAAGGTAGCAAATACATCAGCTGGAGATACAGCCGGTGATGTTCGCAAAGTTATTTCAGATCATGGACCATTTCCAGCACCCCTTGCCTTAAATGTTATTCCTTGGGCAGGTTCATTAAAAGAGGATGGTTATTCATCTGAAGAGCTAAAAGTTAGAAATGAATCTAGAAAGATATTAGGCATTGCCAATTTAAAAGTATCAGCCACCTGTGTTCGAGTTCCCGTACTAACAACTCACTCTCTAGCTGTTCATGCAATCTTTGATAAAGAAGTATCTAGGCAGGTTGCTCAAGATGTGCTTAAAAATGCTGCTGGTGTGGAATTGGTAGATGATCCAGAAAATCATAAGTTTCCAACCCCAGCAGATGTAGTTGGAACTGATCCAACATGGGTAGGAAGAGTTAGAAAATCACTCGATGATCCAAACGCTCTAGATCTATTTGTTTGCGGAGATAATCTTCGAAAAGGTGCAGCCCTTAATACCGCTCAGATAGCGGAGTTAGTAGCGACCGAGTTTTAATTACTCGCGCTAGGCTATTGATATGACAATTTTAGTTGCTGGTGCGACTGGTCTTGCAGGCTCCGCAATAGTTAGAGAGTTAACCCGAATTGGTAGGCCAGTAGTCGGAATATCAAGCAAAGATGTCGATCTACTTGATCGTAATGCAACTTTTAGCTACTTAAATAAACTTAAGCCAAATACGGTAATTGATGCCGCCGCTAAAGTTGGTGGAATTTCAGCTAATAATAATTATCCTGTCGAATTTTTATCAGAGAATATTCGAATTCAAACTAATTTAATGGATGCCGCTCATAGTGCTAAAGTTGGAAAATTCGTATTCTTAGCATCCAGTTGTGTGTACCCTAAAAACTGTCCGCAACCAATCAAAGAAGAGTATGTACTAACTGGCGCACTCGAATCAACTAATTCTGCATATGCAATAGCAAAACTTGCTGGTATTGAGTTAATTAAGGCGTATCGAAAAGAATTTGGTAATAGATGGATAAGTGTAATGCCAACTAATTTGTATGGTCCGAATGATAATTTTGATTTAGAGAATAGCCATGTTTTTCCAGCGTTAGTCCGTAAATTTATTGAAGCAAAAAAATTTAATGAAGATTCAGTTAAATTGTGGGGTACTGGTAAGCCTAGAAGAGAATTTCTACATGTTGATGATTTAGCTAAAGCAATTACTATTTGTCTAGATAATTATGACGAAGATCAGCAAATAAACATCGGATCCGGAGTTGACCTAACTGTCGCAGACCTAGCTGAGAAAATCGCACAAAATACTGGGTTTACAGGTAGCATAGATTGGGACGCGACAAGGGAAGACGGGACTCCGAAAAAGGTTCTAGATATTCAAAAAATTACCAATTTGGGTTGGAAACCAACAATTGATCTAGATCAAGGTATTAAGTTAACTGTAGAGTGGTATCTGGAAAATAAATAAGGAGAAGCATGGCATCAAAAAAAGCGTTTATTACCGGAGTGACCGGTCAGGACGGCTCCTATTTATCTGAGTTGCTTTTAGAAAAAGGTTATGAAGTCCACGGCTTAATAAGAAGATCAAGTTCCTTTAACACCGGAAGAATTGACCATATTTATCAAGATCCACACACACCACATCCAAAACTTTTCTTACATTACGGAGATTTAACCGATGGCGTAAATATGACTAATTTAATACATCAAATTCAACCAACAGAAGTTTACAACCTTGGCGCACAATCACATGTTCAGGTTTCGTTTACAATGCCTCAGTACACAGCGCAAGTAGATGCTGTTGGAGCGGTTGCGTTACTTGAATCAATTAGAGCATCTGGCGTTCAATGCCGTTATTACCAAGCCAGCACTAGTGAGTTATACGGATCAACTCCGCCACCACAAAATGAGGATTCGGTATTTAAACCACGTAGTCCTTATGCTGCAGCAAAATTAATGGCTTATTGGTCAACGGTTAACTACCGTGAGGCATATGGAGTACATGCAACAAATGGAATTTTATTTAACCATGAATCTCCAAGACGCGGTGAAACTTTTGTAACTCGTAAGATAACTCGTGCCGTAGCAAAAATTACAACTGGAAGTAAAGATAAGTTATATCTTGGTAATTTAGATGCTACCCGCGATTGGGGCTTTGCCAAAGAGTATGTAGAATCTATGTGGCTTATGCTGCAACAAAAACAATCTGATGATTATGTAGTTGCAACAGGTGTGGGCGCAACGGTACGAGATTTCGCTCAGGCCGCTTTTGAGCATGTTGGACTCAATTACAAGGATTATGTCGAGGTAGATAAGAGATATGTCAGGCCAACTGAGGTTGATGCATTAGTTGGTGATCCTTCAAAAGCTGAAAAAATACTTGGCTGGAAAGCAAAAACACATTGGAAAGCACTTGCAAAATTAATGGTGGATGCTGATATAGAAAAGATTAAATCCCACTCTTAAAATCTAACATTAAGCAGTCAGAGTAATAAGTGATACTTCAGGTGGGCAGGCAAATCTAATTGGTGCAAACGGGCTCATTCCAATACCGGCTGAAACATTAAGCCAAGGCTCATTATTTACTCTAGTAACGCCGCGTGAGCGCCAATTTTCTAAATCACAATTTGTTGTAAGAGATCTACTTCCACCTAGCCATGGAAATCTCACCTGTCCACCATGAGTATGTCCTGCAAATATTAGATCTAATTTATCACTGGCCATTGCAGCAAGTACTCGTTCATACGGAGCATGTGTTACACCGAATGAAATATCAGCGCTCTTACTTGCCACACCTGCTACTAAAGGATAGTTATCTAACTCAAGGTGAGCATCATCTGTGCCACGAGCTTCAACTATAATTCCATTAACTTTTGTTTTCACTTTATTATGGTTTAAATCTTTCCATCCTCTTTTGATTAATTTTTTTTGTAAACTCTGCCAAGGAAGTTTGTCACCAAGTTTTCGCTCGCCGTGATCTTTTTGTAGATAAGAAAATGGATTTTTAAACTTTGGGCCATAATAATCATTTGAACCAAATACAAAAAAACCAGGTAGATCAAGTAATTCATCTAAGGCATTAACGACTGGCCCAACAGCATCTTTATGGGCTAGGAAATCACCGGTAGAGATAACTAAATCTGGTTTTAAATTGATAAAGCTTTTAACATCAGCGATCTTACGTTTTTGCCCTGGCCGCAGATGAAGGTCAGAAAAGTGCAAAATAGTGATATCACTAGACCCTTTTGGAAGCAGGGGCAGGGTAGATCTTTGTACTTTATATGCCATAGGCATGAGAAGATACCGCTATGGGACTAAAAGAAAAACTACAAACAGATTTAACCGATGCGATTCGCGCACGGGATGAGGTTAAAAGCGGAACTATCCGTATGTTGCTTGCAGCCATTACAAATGAAGAGGTTGCTGGTAAGGCGGCAAAAGTTTTAGTAGATGCTGAAGTAATTACTGTTTTATCACGTGAGGCAAAAAAACGCCGTGAGGCAGTTGAGGCATACACCCAAGCAAAAAGAGATGATCTTGCTAATAAAGAAAAAGCCGAGGCAGCGGTAATCGCGCTTTATCTACCAGAGCAGTTAAGTGAGGCTGAAATTAAGAAGTTAATTACGGAAGCAATCACTGAAACAAATGCTTCAGGTCCTGCCGGGATGGGATTAGTTATGAAGGCATTACAACCTAAAATTGCTGGTAAAGCAGATGGTGGATTAGTTTCAAACCTAGTAAGAGTTATGCTGGCTAATGCGATTTAAGAATTATATATATAATTTTCTCACAGCATTTTTGATTTTATCTCAAAGAACCGAAATTCAAAAATCTAATTCAGGAATTCTTAATAAATTTAATAGAGTCACCAAAAATAAATTTGTTATAATTAATATTTTGTTTCAATCTCATTGGTATAATAAAATATTTTATGCTTATGAAATCGCGACAGCTAATGAATCAGATTTGCTTTGTAAATTAATTCTTGAAGAATTTCCTCAGCAGAACATAATAATTCTTGATATAGGTGTCGGAATAGGTGGGTATCATAAAAAATGGATAAGGGAACATGGTAGAGATACCAGCTTATACTTAATGGATAATTCTGAATTCAATATTAGGGCATTTTCATATGGGCATGGGCGATCCGATCGTTACTATAATTCTTTATTTTTAACAAAAAAATTTTTAAACAACGTTAATAACCCTCAAGTTAAAGTCCATTCTCTAGAAATAAAGAAGGAATATCCAGAAAAAATTCCCGACCATTTAGATTTAATTATTTCTTTTATTTCTTGGGGTTTCCATTATTCGTTAGAAGATTACTGGATTACACTTAGTCAAAAAATGAGTTTATTTTCTAGTATTATTTTAATTGATGTAAGAAAGAACAGTCAATCATCTAACTTTCTAAAAGAACAAGCTAATTTCAGTTCAGAAGTTATTAGTAGTACTTCAAAGTCCGACCGAGTATTAGTACGAAAGACAGGTGTTTAATTGAAATTTGAATATGTAACTGTTCCACTAATAACTCACGCAACTAAGCAGATACTAGATACTTGGGGCTCTGATGGTTGGGAGTTAGTCCAAGTAATCCCAGGCCCAGGGGGTGGGGAACAATTAGTTGCTTATATGAAACGAGAGATTAAATGAGTTTAAACGAAAGAATAGAGTCCCTTGGCTTAACTCTGCCAGTAGCAGCCCTACCAGTTGCTGCATATGTGCCAGCAGTTAAAACTGGTAATTTAGTTTTTGTTGCAGGACAGCTTCCATTAGTAGATGGAAAGATTGTTAAAGAGGGTAAAGTTGGCAAAGAGGTAACTCCTGAGGAAGCCAAAGAGATGGCTCAAGTTTGTGCGCTAAACGCATTAGCTGCAATTGCTCTAGTTGCAGATATTGATCAGATAGAACGAATCGTTAGAGTGGGTGGATTCGTGAATGGCATTCCAGGCTTTTTTGCAATACCGCCAATTATCAATGGTGCTAGTGAATTATTTATTAAATTATTTGGTGAAGTAAATGGTAAGCATGCTAGAACAGCTATTGGTGTGGCAGAGCTTCCACTCAATTCACCCGTTGAAGTGGAAGTGATTATACAACTTAAATAAACAAAAAAGATAATTAATTAAGAGAATTTGACCAAGAAGTAACCAAAGATTTTAAACTTTTGGATTGTTCTTCTTCATATATTTTAGAGAAATTTGGGGATTTTCCAGAGTACCAATTATGATTTAGGAAATCAAGAATCAAATTTGCTGCTTCAATTTCTGTATTATAAATTCTTACAAAATTTTCCCCGACTAATTTTTGAAGGCTTATCGCTCCTTGACTCTTTTTTGCAATTACAAATGTATTATTTAAAACTGCTTCACGAATGGCTAATCCATAGCTTTCTTTAGGCGCTGTAGATAACAAAACTCCAATCTTGGGCCAGTAGTTTAACAATTCGGACTGGGATATCGCCTCTATAGAGTACACAGAGATATTGGCCCTATTCTTTAGATTCTGAATAAATTTTTCCTTTTCTGATCCAGAACCAATGGCGTATACATTAAATTTATTTAGAGATAACAAATCATTGTTCAAAATTCTTGATAGGGAAATTGGATCGCGCTCAGCATGAAATCTTCCAACGTAACCTATAGACATGTGATCAGAATCTTTTTTAAGTTTAATGAATTTTGTGAAATCGATTGGTATTGGACAAACGACAAATTTACGTTTGTCTAATCTATAATATCTTTGTAAGTCATTTACTTGATCAATGGATACTACCCTTATCGAATCTGAAAAATTAAAAGTGAATATGAGCCACAATTGTTTAAGCATGAACTTAATTCCCACTGAACCAAATTTATTAATTTCTCCATGCAATGCAATTTGAATTTTATACTTAAAAAACATGCGCAAAAATATTAAAGCAAAATAATTATCATAATTATTAGCAGGAATTATGATCTTACGAGAATTCTTGTCAGTTATTAAATAACGCCAAAGATAGAATACTTGCTTAAAAACATCTCTCGTTTCTTTAGTTATACAAAAATTAATATTCGGATACTTTTTTGCAATTAGACTAAATCCTATATTGTTTTGCACACCACACAATATAGTAAAAAAAATCTCAGGATTAGTTTTTTTGAGATTTTGAGCATAGATATTAAATCGATCAAATAAATCTTCATAGTTATTTGTTATACGGTTTAAATCAGGAACATAAAAAATAACTTTTTTAGTTAACATAAAGATAGTATACTAACCCCACGAAAGTACAAACGAAGGTAAATAATGCGAAATGTTTTAATTTTTTCACCAATTTTTTATCCTGATATTGGGGGACCCGCCGTGCAGGGTAAGTTTCTGGCGGAATTATTGGCAGAAAATGGTTACTCCGTAACAATAATTAAGTACGCCTCCAACGTTATAAAATTTGAAAATAGCAATATTAAAGTTGTTTCTTTAGGTTGGGATAGTACTTCTAATTTTCGAAGAATATTTAGGTGGGTTATCTCACCATTTCTAGCAATTTTTTTTATGATTAAATTTAGACCACATGTTTATTTGAGTAATAGTGTTTTCTTCACAGGCATGATGTTTGGCGCAATTTATCGGTTGTTTGGGGTCTCAACCATGATTAAGTTTGCAGGCGATTGGGTTTCCGAGAGCACTAATTCGTCAAAAGCAAATCGTATCAATTTTGACGACGTGTATAGTAGGTCATTCTTAACACGAACTTTATTTAAGGTTCAGAAGTACTTTCTATCTACTTTTTCTTGTATTTGGGTAATATCTGAGCATAGAGCAGAAAGTGTTCTTAGAATTATTGGGGGCAGTCCCAATATTTGGATTCAAAGAAATTTCCATCGTTTACCTGTATATAGTAGCAAAAAAAAAGAATCAAAAGTTTTAGTGGCCTGTACTGCAAGTAGGTTAATCCCTCATAAGAGGTTAGATCAAGTTTTAAAATGCATTGCTGATTTGAATTCAGATAAAATGATTCTAATAATTTGTGGCGAAGGACCAGAATCAGACAAATTAAAGAATTATTGTTCAGAATTAAAATTAGAGAATAAAGTTTTTTTATTGGGAGCCATCAGCACTTCTCTACTGTATAAAGTTTTTGAAATTTCAGACGTGTATTTATCTTGGAGTTCTGAAGAGGGAGCCCCCAATGTATTCATTGAGGCAATGAATTTTGAACTTGGTATAGTTTCGGCCGATGTAGGTGGCATTTCTCAAATGTTTAAACAAGACGATTCAGCTTTACTTTTGGATCCTGACGACACAAATACCCTTAGAGCTAGTTTAGAGGATTTAATTTTGCATCGAGATAAGGTTAGATCACTTCAAAAAAGTGCAAAAAAAGAGTATCTTAGATTCACTTTAGAATATAACAGTCAAGCCGTTTTAGAAAAATTTAATTCTTTGTAATTTGTATCCAATTTTATTACCTACCACGTTTAACCAATCTTTCATAATCTAAAACAATTACCGCTCTTGGCTCAAGCTTAACCCAACCGCGGGATGCAAAATCAGCAAGAGCTTTATTAACTGTCTCTCTAGATGCCCCAACTAACTGAGCCAACTCTTCTTGGGTTAGATCATGATTAACATGCAGCCCATCATCTTTTTGTGTTCCAAATCTTTCACCTAACTCAATAATTGCTTTAGCAACTCGGCCAGGCACATCAGCAAAAACTAAATCAGATAAAACATCATTTGCTTTACGCAGCCTCTGCGCAAGGCGTCCTAGTAACTGCAGAGAAACTTGTGGGTGAGCTCTTACCCAATCAATAACCTGATCATTTGCTAGTGCTAATAACTTTGAATCGACCACCGCTGTTGCAGTTGCAGTTCTTGGCCCTGGATCAAAGAGTGATAACTCACCAAACATATCTCCAGGTCCTAAAATTGAAAGTAGATTTTCTCGTCCATCAGAGGATGTTGTGCCAAGTTTTAACTTTCCATCAGTTACAACAAATAATCTATCTCCAGCATC
>Ga0214921_10005157_pt1 | contig 18628 bp, 12 predicted proteins | sample LL1505_MetaG_FD_177992 | JGI IMG/M metagenome (GOLD analysis project Ga0214921, IMG submission 177992) | Freshwater microbial communities from Lake Lanier, Atlanta, Georgia, United States - LL-1505 | ecosystem: Environmental > Aquatic > Freshwater > Lake | place: USA: Georgia | collected... | reverse complement strand
CATGACACGTTTCGTCTACAAAGCGCTTGATGGCTCCCTTGGGTTTCACGTTGAACGACAGGAAGCGAATCGCCGTTCCGAAACAGCAACCGAGCGAAGAGGACAGGCCATTCAGGCTGGCCACACACTCGCGCGAGCAAGAGGTAGCCACACCCGACTGGAAATCGCTACCACAGGCCATGAACTCCATCTGCCGGTCCAGAATCTTCGGAAGACAGAATGCATCCGCAGCGTCTTTGTCGCAAATGATGCTCATGTAGTTCGTAAACATTTTGATAGAATCTAGACGGTCCGTGCTATTGGTGCTGGTATACACCTGATTCATTTTGAGGAGGTACGAGGATACGCAGGGATCACAGACCGTCTCCAGTGAACTCTCGGCCAACGTAGGGCTCATGATCTCACCGAACACGTGCTGTGCCAAATAGAACTTCTTACCGCAGTATTCCCCGTTCATTTTGGTACAATAGGGAGCAAGGAATTGAAGGGACCGCGACAACTGACTAGAACCCGAGCGAGCCGCCGTCTTCGCCAGCGTTTCCACGCACGAATCACAGACTTGGTCCAGTTGCTGTTTGGTGGCAGAACCAGGCACGATGGAAAGCAACGAGGTCATCTTGGACCAGCAATAGGTGCTGCCCTGGCGCGCACACACCAGTTGGATGCCCTGAATCGCATCGTTGAAATCATTAAGTTTGTCCAGTTGAATCAGACCATTGCAATACGTCAACGCATTCTCCATCACCGCCTTGGTGTCATTGACGCACGAGCCATTGCAATAGTTGGCGAGATCCGTCTGCGAGAATACACCTGTGGAGTCAAACATGGCCTGATACGTCGCGGAGCAGCGACCCACCACAAAGGAGAGTTCCTGGAGGGCCACGTTGCACTGGTTCATATCCTGGAGTTGCGCACCCTGGTCGGACATCGTCGCCCTGTGTAGCTGTCCGAGCCGTGCAAAGGTCTGTTGTGTTTGCTGTAAGGATTGTGTCATAAGAGTTACCGGATTCTCCCCAGTGAATGATGGGGATAGAGCAGATGCCGTGTAGGCCATCATTGACACCAGAAAAGAAAGACCGATGAACTTCATATACTCTATCAAAAGAAAAAAACGACGGAAGCCAGACACGAGTAGAGGATATCCAGTCTACCACTACTACGTTCCCCCTCTTTAGGTACAATTGCCTATGAAAACAGCCACTTCGTTACATGGGACTCTTTACATGCCCTAAAGTCGGTTTACCGACAGAGATTAAAAGTAACCGGCTTAAAGTTTTTTTATATTGTTTGAGTATAGATGAAGCTCTTGTCTGGTGTTACAATGCCCTCATCTATTCGTTCGATTGCTGTTGTTTCAGCCATGCTAGCTACGATGCTCCATGAGAAGGTAGAGGCGTCTGTTTATGACAAGCCCTACCAATGTCCCGAGTCTCGTTACACGGCCAAAGTAGAAAATTACAAGGCAAATAAGGATGACGAGTACGTCAATTACGAAGGTATTAAGGCTCCGTATAACTGGGATATCAATCATTGCGGTACGATTGATAGCTACCTGGGAACCACTATTGCTTTCCCTGGTATTATTCACTACCCGCCGAATGTTCCACCGCGGGTGCTAAGTGTGAATGGTTATGCCCTGAACGGTCACGCAAATGATATCCTTTACTTGTATTTCAGCCTTATTTCACCGTCGGGTGTCCCTGGACCCATTGTTTTCCCCCAACAGCCGCATCCATGGAAGCACGCGTATTATGGAACAATTGACTGGGACTATGATGGAGTCGCGGATTGGAATATTTTCGGTGCCGCCGAGAAACAGGCCGTCCAGGCCTGCAAGAACGAGTGGTTCAACTCCAGCAATCAGGGACGCTGGAAACTGCGCCAGTCCTACCGCACCATCAAGGTACATCGCCCTCGTAACTGTGCCAAGGATAAGGCACCTCAGTGGAGCCCTGGCACGGGCCCGTATAGCCCACTAAGTGTCTGGGATGATGCTGGTGTACCGAAGGACATGCAGCGACGTCTGACGTTCTCCATTTTGAACCTACCCGAAAATCCAAAGTACATTGCCTTCTTCGTCAATGGACTGGAGTCGTGTAAGGGATACCCGCAGGGCGTCACGGGTTCGGATGATGGCTGGAAAGTCAATATTGAAGGAAATGATTCCAATTGGCGACACTCGCAAAATGATGGCAAGTGCTCCAATATTCCGAAGCGCGACCCACTCGGTGCAAAGGGATACCGTTGGTGGAGTGGAGACACCAATATTAGCAAGCATAGTATGGCGGCACAGTTCATGGCGCAGGCGGGCTCACCTGAGAGCTATGGCCAGGATCTGACTGTTTTCCCCGTGGAGGAGACACTTGTGATTTCCGTGCTGGATACTTCCTTCGGATATCCTGGAATGCCAGGATTGTATAATCCTGCTGGATCGATGGGAGCGGGCGACATGCCAAAGCGATGCGGCGTGAAAAACTCCTCAAAAGACAACTATAAACTTATTACGGGATGGATTAACTGGCTTGGGCACAAGGTCAACTGGGGCAACATCAAGGGCTTTTATGGTGCAGGTGCCTCCCGTGGTGGATGCTTCGTCACGTTGATCGCGGATCGTCTCTTCAATGATCCTGATAGACTTAAAGGCAAGCGTGCCAAACTCATTCTGGAGACATTTGACCCCGTCTGTGCTCCTGATGAATTGGACCCGTATCGCTATACAAGTGGATTCTCAACAGATGCCGAGTTATGGAATCTTGCAAATATTATCCCCATCCCTGGTATTGCGATATCGTTGATTGCGGGCGCAGCAGTAGATGACAAGACAGTCCTTGCCGCCTCACCACTCGCAAACATCGATGGCGAACTGAATGTTCAACACCCCCATCCTCATCCCAGGCAAGAGGGAAAACCGCAATACCATTACGTCAATCAGTGCAATATGATTAAGCTGCATAACATGTTCGGCAACACCCCGCGCGAGGACATTCGTTGGCTCAACACCGTTTCGGGCGAAGATGTCTTGGGACACGAGGGCGTCGCTTGGACAACCATTCATGCTTTCTGCTCCGACAGGACCAGTGGCCCAGCGGTTGATCCAAATGGCAACGTTGTTTCTCTTCTTGAAAATGACAGCATTATTGATACACTTGCGGAAGACATTAAGCCGAAGGGAATGCCGATTGATTATCGCTTTACCAAGAACGAGGATGGTCAGCCAGTTGTCAACGGACTACCGTACCAGAACTTATGGTTTGATTTCAACAATATCGCTTACGTGAGTGGTAATACGGCCTATAACGGGCAACCAAACCCCTTCGTTAACCCTGCTTCGTATAATGGACAATACGTACAATCGCCATCCGTTGCTTTGATGCCGAATAGCAACAACCCGATGCCAGGCTTCGGCTCGTTCTCTCCTGCCTGCAAGTCCTGGTACAAGCAGGTTTGGTCTCCGCACAGCCACATGACTGTCACGGGAGGTGTTTACGTTACTGCCAATGTCGGTGCAGATGGCGTGGGTGTCCCGTGCTTCGGCCAGGCCTCCTGCGGTTATGGTGTTCACGAACCGAAGAATCCAGATGGAACCTTCCCGCTCCCGCTCCAGAAGCGCGAGTCCAAGGTCAAGGCATGCATTCCGTTCCCGCGTGCGGACATTGACGTCCATTACAAGCACGCCAAGCACGGCCATGATGCGTACGTGGAGCTCTTCTTCGGAATTGAGGGTGACCCGAACAGGGTGTGCCAGGGTGACGCATTTGGCACCAACAGTGGTGAGGAGAACCCATCGGGCCCTGCCTCGGGTCTGGGTGGATTGGATACCACCTACAGCGGTACCGACATCGGTTCGGACGGGAAGCTGGGCCCCAGCCGTGGCGACAGCTATGGCGGCGAGTTCGGCTCGGGCATCACCGATGGCTTCTCGTCTTCTTCGGGTCCGTCTACCACCACCGATAATGGTCAGTGGTATGACGAGAAGGATGGCAAGTTCGGCACAACCGACGGTGTTGCGGACCCGATTGGCAGTGGCACGACGCTGGGCGACAACTACTCGTACCTGACGGGCGAGTTCCTGGCGAAGCAGTACGACAGCTACCCGATTCTGGGCGAGTCGTTCCAGGAGGCCAAGACCGAGGATTTCATCATCTCTGCCACAGAGGACAAGCGTGGTGAGACGACAGACGACAGCGACAATGATGCGGAGCTCGTGTACAATGAGGAGACGGGCGAGTGGGACTGGTCCGATGTCGTGTATTATAAATAAAGAGGAGGGAATCTCCAACATGCTTCATGTTCGTAAAGTCATGATGTTATAAAATGTTTCAACACATCGTATAAAGAAACCCCAAGGACTATTATATAGAGAGCGCACGGCGTTCTGTAGATAAGAGTCATGTACTTCGGGGATGTCCTGGTATTTTACAACGAATGCGCAATGTTCGCGCAATGTCCGCCGTCACATGGAGAATGAATTCACGAAGCTCCGCCAACGCTTCAATAACGTGGATGACATGCTGTTTGTGGTAGGAACGATGGGATCCCATGCGATTCATCCGAACTATGTCAAGCGCGTGAATGCCAACTCACGGAACAAGAGTCTGTGGGTGAATTCAAACAAGGAGGAGAGCAATACGAATAGCAACAAGGACGGCCCTAACAAAAAGAAGAAGACGAGGAAGAGTGTGGGGGTGTAGATATTGCCTATTGGAGGTTAAAATTTGAACACGCATCCCTCCCACCCCCATCACATAACACACTAGTCATGTCCGCCGAGAAGTCTATCATCGTTGATAATTGGGTCATTCGTGGGGATGGTACGCACGTGGCGCATCGCACGGCCAATTCCCGCGACCATGCGAGCATGGATATCTACACCCTGGGTTCCAGTAGTGCCGACGAGAAGCTGCGCATGGAGCTCGCGGGCAAGTCCGCAGTGAAACTGTTTAACCATATTGCGAAGGGGGGTGAGGTGGAGATCAAGGATAACAAGGTGGTGACGAAGTGAGACATGTCGCTAGAAGCTAGACCTGGGAAACAAATGAAATACAAAAAGACATCTATTTATTTTTATGAGAACTTCCATCAACCTAAACTTTTCCCCATATCTATCACTAGTAACGAAATCGGTGACGGCCATGAGTCAAACATCTTACCAACAAGACCAGTGGGGATATGTGTATTGTCTAACCAACGAAGGATTCCCTCACCTCGTCAAGATAGGGGTTACTACTAAGCTTACTCCACAAGAACGAGCCAAACAGCTTACTACGACGGGGACTCCTTACCCCTTCAAGGTCCTATTCGCCAAGTGGGTGGAATATCCGTATCAGACCGAACAAGAACTCCACAAGACCCTAAAACGGGTCAACAAACACGCCAATAAAGAATATTTCCACTTAACACCACAAGAAGCCATGCGCTATTTTGAGAGTCTGGAAGGGGATTGGGACCCTGCGCCACGGGCATCGTTGCGACCGTCTGTGAGACGAGAGAGAGCGACACTGTCGTCGCGAGAACAGCAGCCACCTCGCCGAGAAGAGAGCCAGCAGGCGCATGTTCATGCACCCCTCATCGGTTCCATCCAGATATCCATTGGGGGAACGGATACTATACATGTGCCCCTATTAACAAGTGAAACAAGACCCATGCCATCGCTTCAAGAGGTGGTAGTGGAACCAGGAACTGCCCCTCCTACTCCTGTGGTACGACCTGAACCGCCACGCGCGGCGGTAGTGAATCGCGAAGACGAACAAGAGAGAGCCAAACGATTTGTGGCACTGTTACTGATGAGCGTAGTGTTTACAATGTTGATGTTATATCTTTTAATGGGATAACCGATATAATTCATCAAGTAGCGCTCACCACTCTTCTACCTCTTATCAATATAGTCGCACCATCTATAGACAAAATTTGACCACCTAAAGCCATCATCTAACCGATTAGACAATCAGCTTAAAGCTCACCGCCCGTAGTAGAGTAGAACCGAAAACGATGGCCTCTGCGCGCGAACGAAACAACGCCGCCTCCAAGAAGTGCCATCAGAAAGAATTGGAACGACTTCATGCTGCCGAGTATGAACATGAAGTGGTTCGTCAACACCGACTTCTACCGCACACGGAAGCCTGGCATTGGTCCGTTGTACCCGAGGATTGCCTGTATGAAGCGGGCTACATCACCGACTACAATCAACACCGCCTGCAACGCCTCATGAACAAAAAAGAGAAAACAGACGGCCTGAATCGCCTCAAAGATTATGGCTTTGATGGTCTCGCGCGAACCCACGTCGGCGAAAACGACTATGTCTATGCGGGACTCCAGGCCAAATACTACCTATCCAGACAGGTCACCGCGGCGGACATTGGAACCTTCCTCGCCGTGCAAACCAATCTCACGATGAAGGACCCGCGATCCAAAGGTCTGCTGTACACCACATCCGCATTACAACCTGACCTAAGAGGGTTTGTCGCCCATCCGAATTATCGCATTCAACACATCCTCCATCCCTGGCAGCATCCTGACAAGCGTCATCAACCGAAGGAGCGCGTTCGCATTGTCGCAGAATGTGACCTCCCCCTTCGCCCGTATCAAAAGGAGGCAATTCAACTCTTTCGTGCGAAGAAGGGTCTGTGCGCCCTGGCACTCCCCTGCCGAATGGGGAAGACCGTCATCGCGGGTCATGTTCTTCAACATAAAAAGCCCGCCATCATCATTGTATTGGCCCCCCTAAAATCCAGTGTCCAGAATCTCCAAGAACGCCTCCCCATTTTCCTACCGAACTACCGCACATTGCTGGTGGATTCGGATGTAGGAGGCACAACCGACCCACAGACCGTGGAAACCTTCCTTCTGGAATCCACGCCCAGCATTGTCTTTACCACCTATGAATCGGCCATCCACGTCCTCCACCCCATTTTCCAGGAACACCCTGAACTCCTCCAAGACGCCTATGTCCTGCCTGATGAAGCCCATCACATCACCGAGACAGAAGAAGAGTTCATTACTGCATTCCCCGCAGGCCTCGCCATGTCTGCCACGTTTCCAGAGGAAATCAAGGAACTGCTTGTTATTGAGGAGGAAAGCACATACTACATGCCGTTTTCCAAAGCAATTGAAGGGAACTACATTTGCGACTATGAATTGTGGCTCCCCTATGCGACCACCGAGGAAGTACCTGTGGAGTTCCAGCATTACCGCAAGGACTTGGCGGCAAAAGTGCAGTTCCTGGCTACCACCATGACCGCACAGGGAAAACGGAGGTGTATCGTCTATCTTTCCAGTCAAGAAGAATGCGACCAGTTCATGACCATCGCTGAGGATATGTTTGAGAATTATATGGGCCTTGACGTCTGGACAGGTAAGATTGATGCGAACGTTCCTGCAGCCAAGCGTAAAACTCTTCTGGAGGAATTCCAGAATGGCCCAGACAGTCGCTATTCGGTTCTGACCTCCGTTCGCATTCTGGACGAAGCGATTGATGTCCCACGATGCGATTGTGTCTTCATCACGTCAGTAGGAGAACATAGCAGCGACATTCGTATGGTTCAACGGGGTATGCGAAGTGCCACCTTGGATCCTGAGAACCCGTTGAAGCGTAGTGCCATTCTGCTGTGGGCCGATGGATGGGAATCATGTGCAAGTGCATTGGATTTACTACGAGAATCCGATCCTGAGTTTCACAAGAAGATTCGTGTGGGGTTGAACGGATACGACGAGCAAAGTGATGAAAAAAAGAGGAGGAAGGATGAGGATAGGGAGCATCAAATAATACAGGAGGTGGAGAGATGGTCCTCTATGCGGCATGTGTCTTTGTGGGAGAGGAGGAGGTTGGATTGGTTGGAACAATATCAGAAGAAAGGAGGAAATCCATCATATTTATCCAAAGATAATACTGAAAGGCTTGCTTGTTCATGGCAATATACACAACGAAGATACTATAAAATTAAATCATCGCATATGACTCCAGAACGTATTAATATACTTAATAATACCCCTGGATGGAAATGGAGTGAAGATGATAGTTGGGAACAACATCTTTTACAATGGATAGAACAATATAATAAATTGGGAAAAACACCATCAGGTACTTCTAAAGACTTAGAAGAAAAGCAAGCTGGAAAATGGCAATATACACAACGAGCACAATATCACAAAAAAAATCCATGTATGACGCCAGAACGTATTACAATGTTAAATAACACTCTTGGATGGAAATGGGATGTCAAAGATAGTTGGGAAAATAATAGGCTTTATTGGTTACAACAACATCAAAAATTGGGTCGTGCTCCCTCCTGTTCCTCAAATGATCCTGATGAAAAAAAAGCGGCAAAATGGAAAACTGAGCAAAGAACATCATATAATAAAAAAGATAAACGGATGACATCAGAACGTATCGAGACATTAAATAATACACCTGGCTGGAAATGGAGTGAAGATGATAATTGGGAACAAAATAGAGTGCAATGGATAGAACAATATAATAAACTGGGACGAAAACCATATGAAAAATCAAAAGACCTATATGAGAAACAGTCAGGTACATGGCAATCGGTTCAGCGTCAATATTATAAAAACTCTAAATTAACTCCTGAACGTATAAATACTCTTAATAATATGATAGGATGGACATGGGAGAAGGAAGATAATTGGGAAGATAATAGATTGCAATGGATAGAACAATATAATAAATTGGGAATAACGCCATCAGCTAGTTCTAAAAACTCAGAAGAAAAATTAGCTGGAAAATGGCAAAGCCAGCAGAGAACCAATTATAAGAAGAAAGAAGCGTGTATGACTCCTGAACGTATTACTGCTCTTGAAAATACTCCTGGATGGACATGGGACAATGAAGACAATTGGGAAAATAATCGGTTACATTGGTTAGAGCAGTATAATAAAAAAGTTGGAAAACCTTCTGCAGGATCCAAAGATCCTGAAGAAAAACGAGCAGGACTATGGCAACATAATCAGAGGACTTATTATAAAAATAAGAAATCATATATGACTTCTGAACGTATTACTGCTCTCGAAAATACTAATGGGTGGACATGGGGTGAAGAAGATGATTGGGAAGAAAACAGATTACACTGGATAGAACAATATAACAAAAAAGGTGGAAACCCATCAGCCGCATCACGGAATTTGGAAGAGAAAGAAGCTGGAAGATGGCAACAGCATCAACGACATAATTACAAAAAGAAGGCCACATGCTTGGTTCCAGAACGTATCAGTGCTCTCAACAATACTCCTGGATGGAAATGGGGTGACAAAGATAATTGGGAAGACAATCGTTTGCATTGGGTAGAACAATATCAGAAGAAGGGAGGAAAGCCCTCAGAAGCATCAAAAGATCCAGAAGAAAGACAAGCTGGGCAGTGGCAAAGCAACCAACGAAATAATTACAAAAAGAAATAATCGTGTATGACCCTAGACCGCATCGCCGCCCTCAACAACACCCCTGGCTGGACCTGGAAATTATAAAGACACCAATCACACATCTACGTATTTTTTATCGGTTCCACCGCGAAAACACACGTAGAAGGGCGCAGGAATGGCAGAGTGCATGATTAGCAACCCAGTATTATTGTGTTTTTAACATTTTAATTAGATGTTCCCCGTAATTTATATTAGAATTCACTATATTACCGCAAAGTGTAATATAGTGAATTGATGTTATACCAACGGGTATTTCAAACGGGCACTAAATATCACTCAGTCCTAAAAACGTCCGCCCAATCTTACTAGTAATAAACATAGCAAAACCGGAAGCAATCTGTGCATAAAATACGGGAGTTCTCTTTGTGCAACATAACAAATACAAGGATAACACGACAAAAAGCAAGAAACTGAGCCAGAACAACATTGTAAAGGTATCCATTATCTGATATCTATATACAAAAAATGCCAGTGGGTGAATTCTAACGAGGAGTGCAATACGAATAGCAATAATGAGGCCACGCGGAAGAATAAGACGAGGAGGAGTGTGTGGGTGTAGGGGCAAAAAGGGGTATAAAAAATTGATGCGGTACATATTGACATCTGGATACCAGCAATTATGATGACCCCCTATTTGGAGCATATTTGCGTTGACAAATTACCATGGGGGCACTGGAACGATTTTCAAAACCACATTAAATTCAAAGAGTTTATTGCAAAAGAAGAGAAATATGTGACACCAGAGGCAACCAGGGGGCATCATTGCCCGTCTGCGCCGCCTCAACCTCCTTGATAGAAAGAAAGAACCACGAGGCTATCAAGAATTTGTGGAAAGCGACATCTACAATGAGCGATGTGAGAAGAAAAGGGAGGCCAAAGCTGTAAAAAAAGTGGGTACGAAGGTGGTGTCTGAGTTTGAGCAACTGAAAATGGATGTAGCGGACATCAAACGAACCGTTCATGCAATTCTGAATATCATGAATGCACTCTATGAAATGGAAACCAGTTAAGATGCATGAAGGACAGTGAACACAGAATCATCTTGTTGAATATATCATAAGACATATTCAATAATATGATTTTTATCAATCAAACCCCACTCATTGGTCTAAAATAGCAAATCAACAAAGGTGTTTATCAGTGTTTGTTCATTTCGTTCACACATCATATTAAATTGATCCGAATGAGCGATATGCGGTTTTTTCTCCTGATGAGAGACAATCTGGTTATACATAACTTCCGTTGGAATGATGTCTTTCATATAATTCATGAACTTCAATCTATCATTCTTTTTGTATTCAGAGATGTGCTTGTTCCCACGTTTTCCGTTCAATTCATCAATAATCGGAATAATATTACCCAAACGGTCAATGTCAATCTCATTTTCCCAGGAGCAACTGAACGGGCAGATATGTTCTATCCAATAGTTGTACTTCAAAAACTGTACGGGAATCTTGTTTTTATAGAAATAATACAGTAGCGCTTTTTCAAAGAATTTCCTGGAGCGACGTTTATCAACCTTATCCTTTCCATTGGAACGAATATCAAAGACTTTGTCTTTACAATTCTCTTTTACGAGAATCATGAGCACGTCGTTCATGTGTTCCTTTTTAATTTTCTCAGAAATGAGGGAAGGGGTCCTGTATGTTTTTTCAATGACAGTTTCAAACTGCTTCGCACCTGATTCATAGGGAAGTACATCATATAAACGATATCGTTCTCTTGTTTCTTTGTCATGAATATCATTTACAAAGAAATGAAACAATATACATTTTTCGATGGAGTGTAACATAGTAGTCTCTTCTTCACCTTTATGGATATAGCCTATAATCGCAACAATAATTAAATATATTTGACGTGCCTTAAGAGTGTCAATTTTCTTGTTACATGCATCCATTATTTTACTACTGCCTACCAATTTTTCCATAAAAATCGTGCTATAGATTTTATTAAGGATTATAATTGTCTGGTTGATTAATTCAATGAACTGATCAATATGGTCAGTTGTAAAGGATGTATCAATAGATCCTTTGTATAAAATTTTATACAATTTAAAAAACAGAGGCAAACTATCGCTTTCTGCCTCGTGAATCATTTTACATTGTTTGCTACAGTATTTTTGAAAACCAATCATAAAATCGTATGCATTTAGTTTATCCTCCTTTTCATCATGTACATAACATGGCAGTACTTCATCCTCTTTTCGGTTCATGTAAAATTCTTTAAGATTTTCAGTAATAGCCGCTTTCATAATTGGTTCGGTGATTTCAAAATCATTCACATTATATAATCTACATGCGAGTAGTTCAACTTCCGTCAGCTTACTGTTGTATTTATTGATATCTTCAAAGATTTCACACAATTCATCGGTAGTATATCCTTCAAACAGATTGACATTGATTTTCACAATATAGTCAAAACGGTCCTCGTTGTTTATCTTAAACGCGCGCGCGAGTTTCTCAAACTCGCATTCGAATTCATCACGTTTCTGTTTCAGGTGCTCGTTGTAAAATTGTTTTTCACCAATTGATTCAAAATATTTATTATATTTAAACGTCACAATATCATTATAATTAAATTTTTTAATAATATCCTTTATATGATGTTGGACATCCTTATTCTCAAAGGTAGCATCAATGAATGTAAAAATATCGTCAAGACGCTCTGGGAACAGACAAAAAGGCTCCTGTAAATAGTGCGCAATAGCATTAATACGATTGTTGCCGTCAATATTGGAAAAAGAATCTCCAATTTGGCCAAATGTAATAGGATGGACACTATTGTGCTCCTTCTCTAAAAAAAGGATATAATTTTTCTCACTTGGTGTGTTTTCTTTCGTGGGAAGAATATCCCATTTACGTTTTCGTTGAAACTTTGGCTTGAAAATCTCCTTGTTCTGAATTTTAGACATCAAATGCTTGACTGGCCATTGCTCGTTCTTGATCATCTTGTCCGTCATTTTTGCTCGTTATGTAAATAATGACGAACAACCTTTAAGTTCCCATAATTTCTTTAGACCCTCAAATGTGTATTATTATAAATCGTAAGTGGTGTCTTGACAATAAAGTATGGTTCTTACATTATCAGAATCATATGCTAATGTTCATGGGCAGACACCTACCTAAACCTCTCCCACGTATCCCCTATAGTATCCCATAGCAACATGACCAAACTCGTATTTTTTGACACAGAAACAACAGGCCTCCCCTCAAACGACAGAATCGGCGCATTACAACATCGGTCCAATTGGCCCGATCTCGTCTCCATCTGCTGGATGATCTTTGAAAACGGCACACACATCCGCACCGAAAACCATATCGTCCGCCCTGAAATGTACGAAATTCCCCCAGAATCCACCAAAATCCACGGCATCACCCAACGTCAAGCGGAGCAGGAAGGGAAGCCACTCTCTCAAGTCCTCAGCCGCTTCGCCGACGATGTCAAAGACGCCGCCGTCCTCTGCGCGCACAACCTCCACTTTGATAAAAACGTACTGTTTCACGCGTTTAAGTGGCGCTTGAACAAGGACCCGACTCGCTTCTGGCCGGTCCTCGCCGAGTTCTGTTCCATGAAGCAGGCCCAGGACGAACTCAAACTCCCTGCGAAGTATCCGACCGCGAAGGAACTGTACAAGCGGCCGAGACTCGCGGAGCTGTATTACGCCGAATTTGGGGAGCAGATGAAGAATGCGCACACGGCGCTAGGCGACGTGGAGGCCCTGCAGCGCATCTTCTTTGCGCGATGGGACGTTCATGAGGAGTGACCAAACCACCTAAACTCCCATCACGTAGTATCCCACTGCCACGGAACTCTACAAGCGCCCGAAACTTTCGGAACTCTATTTCCATCAATTTGGCGTGCCGATGGAGAACACCCACACGGCAGGAGGGGACGTGGAGGCTCTACATTGCATCTTCTTTGCGCGATGGGAATACGCGTGATTCACCAAGCTCATCATATCGTAATATGACATCTGCTAGGTAAGTAGAGAATAGTGATTGTAAAAATTTGAAACTCATAGGAGTATCTTTATCAACAAGAGAAGGACACGGCTATGTCAAAATCCAGTATCGTGAAAACACATCCTGCGGTAGCAACGCAATGGCATTATGAGAAGAATGTGCCACTACGACCAGATGATGTAACTGCGGGGAGCCATAGGAAAGTGTGGTGGCTGTGCGAGAAGACATGTTCAGAGGGATGTAGGCATGAATGGGAGGCAGTAATAAACAATCGTTGCATACAGGGGTATGGATGCCCATATTGTTCAAAGCCAAGAAAACAAGAATGTATTCATGAGTCTATTCAGTATACACATCCTGAAATTACCAAGCAATGGCATCCAACTAAAAATGGTGATAAAAAACCTTCTGATTATTCTTATGGATCTGGTATAAAAATGTGGTGGTTATGCCCTATATCATGTGTACAAGGGTGTATGCACGAATGGGAATCAACTATTCTCAAACGCACTTCAGGGAACGGGTGTCCATATTGTTCTAATAAGAAACTATGTATTCATACTTCGTTTGCGCATACTCATCCTGAAATTGCCAAACAATGGCATCCAACTAAAAATGGTGAGAAGAACCCTTTAGATTATTCATCTGGAAGCGATCAAAAAATATGGTGGTTATGTGAAAAAACATGTCCAGAAGATTGTAAGCATGAATGGCAAACAACGATAGATGGGCGTTGCGGTCCCAAAGGGAGCGGGTGTCCATATTGTTGTAACCAAAAGATATGTATTCATAATTCTGTTCAACACATTTGTCCTGAAATTGCCAAACAATGGCATCCAACTAAAAATGGCAAGAAAACCCCTTCTGATTATTCTATAGGAAGTAGTAGAGAAAAAATATGGTGGCTTTGTGAAAATATATGTTCGCAAGGCTGTAAACATGAATGGTTGTCTACTATTGCTAGTCGCTCTTCTGGAAACGGTTGTCCTTATTGTTCTACTCCAAAAAAAAGAGTATGTATACATGAATCAGTTGAATACTTATATCCTAATATTACAAAACAATGGCACCCTTCTAAAAATGGTGATAAGATACCATCAGAATATTCCCCTGGAAGTGGTGAAAAAATATGGTGGTTATGCGACAATACCTGTTCATATGGTTGTAAACATGAATGGGAGGCAAATATCGCACAACGTTGTTTAAGAACTATTGGGTGCCCTTATTGTTCTATACCTAAAAAACAAATATGTATTCATAATTCTGTTCAACATACTCATCCGCATATAATACATAGTTGGCATCCAATAAATGGAGATAATACTTTAGACAGGTTCATGTTTGGTTCACACACACAGTTATGGTGGTTATGCTCAATAGGCCATGAATGGCAAACAACAATCGCAAGTCGTTGTGCTGGCACAGGCTGCCCCACCTGCGTCAACAAAACCGAAAAGAAACTCTTTGAATTCATCCAAGAACACATTCCAGATGCCACCAATGGCGCCAAATACGATTGGTGTAAAAATCCGATTACTAACAAACATCTCCCCTTTGATGTCACAATCAACTCTCTTCAAGCAATCTTTGAATGTGATGGTGGTCAGCACTTTAGACAGGTTAGCAATTGGGATACGCCAGAATTCACACAACTAAAAGACGTATACAAGATGTCGCGTGCCATCACACATGGATACCACATTACACGGTTCCTACAAGAAGACCTTCTCAACGCAGATGAAGCATGGATGAACGAGCACGTATTACCTGAATTGGTCAAAAAAGAGCCTGGCATGACCTTGGTCGCGACCTCTCCAGACTTGTATGATGTTCATGAACAACTCTATGAGCGATACAGTGAAACAGACATAGCAGAGAAGCTACAAGCGTTCTACGAATCGGGTGTAGGAGATGACAGTGAGGAGGAAGCGGAGGCAGAAGAGGTAACATCCGAGACAGACGAAAGTAAGGAAGATCTATGAAAATATCATGTATAACTATTACATTATTTTTATAGTCCGCGCCAACCTAAACTCCCATCACGTAGTATCCAATGAATACCCATCATGACCGCCAAACCGAATTACAAAACGGCCCCAACAGGCTACATCTACTGTCTCTTCAATGAATCCCAACCCGCGCTCGTCAAAATCGGTATGACCGCCAACGACAAACCCCCAAAAGAACGCGCCAAAGAGCTAAGTGGTACCAGCGTCCCCACACCGTTCCGTGTGGAGTTCGCGAAGCGAGTCCGCCATCCCTATAAGACAGAACAAGAACTTCACCGCCTCCTACAGACAAAGGGTATGCGTGTGAATCACAAGAAGGAGCATTTCCGCATGACCCCCTACGAAGCGCTCCACTATTTTCATGCGATTGAGGGTGAATGGGACCCGCCGCCGAGCCCGTACTTGATGCGCCCCATAAGACCGACCCCCATGTATGGTCAGCGGTTAGTCGCGCCCCTACACACCCCGCGAACCTGTCGGCTGTCACCCCCGTTGTCGCCGATTCGGACGAGAATGGATGAGTATGCCGCATTGGAATCTCAAGTGTCGCAAGAACCAGGTGCCGCGCCCGCACCCTATACGATCGCTCCTACCACGCAGTCCCAGTCCCTCTCCCCCGTCCTGGCGATACCACATGTCAGCACCTGCGGCCTCCTTCTTCTCGTAGCGGGCCTGTGTCTGATTTTCTATTTGATTCTGACGGTGTAACGCCCGCAGCACCTAAACCCTCTCTCCTGTCCTATCCACAAAGGCGCCCATCCACCATGCAACAAATGAATCTCCTGGAAAAGCTCACGAAGTACTACCAACACACCCCGTCCTTCCACTACATCACCCGTCGATTCTTCCCCAAGACGCCCCTCGTGTTTGACCACGTCGCCCATCGTAGCTTTGGATACACCCCCTTATTGGCCTATTACGCCTACCTCGGATTCCGTCAGCAACCCGACCTGTATCGCTTTCCACACATGGGCGTCCACGCCATCTGGCTCAAACACCCCAGTTTCCGCGTGTTCCTGAGTCAATACGAGGAGCCCGTCCACCAGCAAATCAAATCCTATGAGGACTATGAGCGAGTCCAGAAGCAGAACGACTACGTGGCCTGGACGCTCTTGCACAGGGACGACATCAATCATATTGCGATTCAGGTCCCGAATCTGGACGAAATGGTGGACAAGATCAAGCGCGATGGCCATCTGCAACTCAACAACCCCACGAAGCCGATAGAAGAGAGTGCGGACGGAAACCTGCGTCAGGCGAGCACGGTCGCGGACAAGATGGTCTACACCTTCCCCAATGGCGACACGCGGGCTGTCCCTTACGCCTTTGTAGAGTTCGTGGAGCGCCGAAACGGTCGTGAGGGATTTGAGACGGCGAATGCCGCGCAGATTTTCACGAGCACGCATCTCCATAAAAAATAGGGCACGTGAGGAATCGGATAACGGGAGGGTGGTATTAGTAGTTTCCGATACAATTATCGGTAATCGCAAGGTGGATACGACGTTCCAGTTGAGTCGGCGTGACCTTCTTCCACCTCCCCAGCAGCGTGCTAGGTTCCTGTTGCAGGACATGGAAGGGGGGCACGACGCTGGAGGTAGATTCCAGGGAGGTCATCCAGCGTAGCGTACTGGGACGATACAGGACCTGGGAGACAACTTGTGTCCAGAAGCGAGAAGAAGACGAATTCATGATGGAGTGGTGTACCGTCTATCATGAATGCATCAAGATACTTCCAATTTTTTTATGGCCCAACAACAAAGAGAGCCGAATGCCGAAAACAAGGAAGAATCGGCGACAGCGACCGCGCTTTCTCTATCATCCAGAGGACCCGTCCAAGTCGTTTGATGTCTACATCAACAAGAATCCAAAAGACACGATTCCCATTCGGTACACGACGCTCCAGGACGTCAAAGACACGATTCAGCGTCTAGAATCGCTCTACAAACAGAAAAAATATCCCCACAAGCGGATTTGGCAGGTGGGTATGATTCTGAAGGTTCGGTTGGAGGTTCTGAAACGGATAAAACCCGAGGAGTATCGTCTTGCCAAGCGGTATCTCACGTTTCTCAGTCATCGTACCACGTTGAAGGAGGACGCCCGCTATCAGGCAACGTTCCTACCCTAAGCGGTACATACCATGGTGGGTACAAGGGCCACAAGGACCAGGCAACGGGTGTACTACCAACAGCATCTAGAAATCGCCCCCACGCCCTCCTCACCATCAGGTGTCGTCAACTCCAGACCCATCTTGTGCTCCTCCAAGACACTCGCATGCAACTTGACAAACATATGAGCCGCCAACAGGAACGCATCCTCCACGCCCTCCCCCGTTTTCGCCGATGTTTCACAGAACATCATGTCATGACGGCGTGCAAATGCCTCTCCCGCCTCCCGCGTCACAACGCGGTCACACTCCCTATCGGTCTTGTTTCCCACGAGCATCATGACGGGGGAATAGTCATTGCTCCATGCGCTCTGAATGCGATCCAACCAGTGGCGAACGTGCTCAAAACTTCGTTCGTCCGTTACATCATACACAAATAATATCACGTGAGCTCCGCGATAGTAGACTCGTATGATATTATGAAACGTACTTTGACCCGCCAAATCCCACAGTTGCATGCGCACCGACCGATTGCGCAATGCCGTTGTTTGAAACGCCACATCCACCCCCACCGTCATCTCCCGAGACGGTTCAAACCGTCTATGTACAAACTGCTGCAGCAGCGACGATTTTCCGCATTGCGAATCGCCAACGACAATCATTTTAAGTGTAGACGCGCTCATCGTTCATCCCTAACTACACCGACGAAAATCCCGCCTCGGGAGACAAAAATAAGGCCTACATCATGGCTCCCCACGTATCACACAGAAGGCGAAACAAACTCCAGTGGTTGGCGCAGAATCTCTCCCAAGCGATGACTGGTAAGGACACCGACAAGCCCTGTCAAGAAGAAGAATGCGCAGAGGCACACCATAACAACGTCATATACGACGGCGAACCAGTAGTAGAAGCCCCATAGCGAGCAGACCTGTTGGGCAAGGAAGAACCAGAGGTAGTAGCCCGCCGTCTCTCGTGTGGCTGTTTTGGCGGTGAGAACGAAGAAGAGGGTGAAGGAGAGTCCAAGAGAGGGTAGAAGTAGGTAGGGGAACGCCACGAACATGATGCCGAGTAGGGATTGTGAGAAGGCAGCAATGAAACAGACAAATAGGGTGATACGGGCGTCT
>Ga0214921_10005156_pt1 | contig 18629 bp, 15 predicted proteins | sample LL1505_MetaG_FD_177992 | JGI IMG/M metagenome (GOLD analysis project Ga0214921, IMG submission 177992) | Freshwater microbial communities from Lake Lanier, Atlanta, Georgia, United States - LL-1505 | ecosystem: Environmental > Aquatic > Freshwater > Lake | place: USA: Georgia | collected... | reverse complement strand
TAATTTCTCCTTCTTCGTTCCTGATCCGGTGCACCCCAACCTCCAGTTTGAGTCGAGAACCCGGGGCAACCCAATCCGGCTTGGGTATTCCCAAATCAAATTTGAAAAGGGAATCAGCAATCGGATAGAAACATGCGCTGTCCCCCCTTCCCATCAGGGCCAGGCCCTCTTGGATACTCCCCTTGTATGCGGACTGGGTGAGTTGAACCCAGAAGGGCTGACCGCTCACCGACCCATCGTAGAGACAGCTGTCTCCGGAATATATACGCATTCTCAGAGCCATCAGATCCCCGAATTCAGCCTTGACCGGAGCGGATTTTTTGACCCAATAATATTCCAACCCGCCTGCAGTCTTGAGCAGAGGAGGGGTCTTGCCCGAAGGGTCGGTCGTGCAACTTTGCAGCGTGGCGACAATCAACAGCAACACCGGAAGAATTCTGTCCATGATTCGTTTCAAAATTATCGTAAATGATCGGGGGCGAAGGACGCCATGGCGGTGAGAAAGCGGGCCTCGGTTTGTTCCAGCGTATCCCCGCTCTGGCCACCTGCAGCATTCAAATGACCTCCCCCCTCAAAATATTGAATGGCAAAGAGATTGGCAGGAACCTTGCCCTTGGATCGGAACGACATTTTGACCTGGACCCCGCGGTCTATAATCACCGATGCAAATCGCATACCCTTGAGATTCAGTGCATAATTAACCAAACCTTCGGTGTCCCCGGTACGGACACCAAAGTCCTTAAGATCTTGTTGCGGGACCACAATGTAGGCGGTATGCCATTCCGGCAGGACTTTGAGGCGATTCAAAAAGCAATGCCCCAAGAAGCGCAGGATTTCCACCGGCGTTTGGTCAAAGATGGACTCGTGGACTTGAAAATGACGGACCCCCATTTCGAGAAGGTGGGCAGCCCATCGATGGGTATTGGGCGTGCACGATGGAAAACGGAAGGAGCCGGTATCGGTCACCAAGCCTGCGTACAAGCAGGTTCCCGCATCGAGGCTCACCGAATCCATCCATCCCCATTCCTCGCATAAATCCAGGATTAATTCGCAGGTAGAGGAGGCCTCCACCTTATGATAGGAATACGTAGCAAAATCTTTGGGGTAGGGGTGATGATCCACCATCAAAATGGGTTTCCCTGATTGTTCGATCTTTTGGCCCAATTCATTGTTACGCTTGAGATCGTTAAAGTCAAGGCAGCAAACCAAATCAGCCTCTTGGAGCACCTTCAACGCGTTGTCCTGGCTTTGTTCATAATCGAGGACGCTGGTCGTTCCCGGCATCCAATCCAGAAACCCGGGGAAATCGTTGGGGACCACCACCGTCACCGCATGGCCCCGTGCTTGAAGAACATGGGCCCATCCCAGCGACGACCCCAAGGCATCTGCATCGGGTTTGTGATGGGTGGTGATCAAAATGCGCCGAGGTTGACTCAACGCGTTTAACAAGGAATGGAGGTTATTTGGCATAAATTTGAAGCTCAAAGATACCCTATGTCTTTTCTGGAAATTCGTTCGGTGAGCAAAAGCTACCGACAGCATCAAGCCCTCAAGGAGGTAAGCCTCGAGATTCAAAGAGGGCATATCATGGGCCTGCTTGGGCCCAACGGCGCGGGCAAAACCACCCTCATCCGCATGATTAACCGGATCCTTGCGCCGGATAGCGGGACCATTATCCTGGACGGGACAGAATTGGGCCCTCAACATTCGCGCAGAATAGGGTATCTGCCCGAAGAGCGTGGCCTATACAAAAAGATGAAAATCGGGGAACAATTGCTGTACCTATCGCGCCTACGCGGTATGAGTTCCGGGGATTCCCTTAATGCGGCCAAGAAATGGATGACCCGCTTGGAGATGCAAAATTGGTGGAACAAAAAGGCCGAGGAGCTCTCCAAGGGAATGCAACAAAAAGTACAGTTGGTGGCGGCCTTGATGCACGAACCTGATTTGTTGATTCTTGACGAACCTTTTTCCGGATTCGACCCCGTGAATGCACAGATACTCCAAGAAATTATCCTCGAGCGGCGGGCGGCGGGCACCACCCTGTTGATCTCCACGCACCGAATGGAAACGGTCGAAGACCTGTGCACCGATGTGGTGCTGATCCACCAAGCCGGGGTGGTGCTGGCCGGACCGACCCAGGCCGTTCGCCGGCAGCACAGCGGCAACCAAATCGAGATTCATTGCGTCGGCGATACGGCCTCGCCGCCGCCCGCTCCCCCTGCCCATACCCCTGTCAGTTCATCATCATCCGAAGAATCCATCCACCGTTTGGTCTTTGAGGCTGCTCCTTCCGATTGGCCAGCCATCATCGCGCATTACAATCAACACAGCCGTATCGTGTATTTTGCCGAACGCCTGCCCAGCTTCCAGGACATTTTTATCAAAGCAGTTGGCCCTCACCATCAAGCCTAACCTATCATGAACAAAATCCCCTTAGTCGCAGGCCGTGAGTTTTTTACCCGCATTCAAAGCCGAACCTTCCTTGTCATGTCCCTGCTGGGCCCAATTTTGTTCGGCTTGTTCATCCTGGTGCCCGTCCTTATGGCCCAATGGGACAACGAATCGACCACCGTTTGGGTCCATGATCCCTCCGGGAATTTTGATAGCGCCTTTGCCAATGCTGATGGAATGAAATTCCAAAAATTACCCCAAGGCACTTTGAGCGATGGCCCGTTGAACGCCAAGGACAGCGCCAATATTCGTGAATTGTTACAAGATTCCGAAACAGGAGTTCTTTCCCTGCAGGTTTTGGATTCCACGTGGAAAACCAACATTGCCTATTTTTCAGAGCAATCCGCCGGTCTCCAAATCACCGAACGCATCGAAGATGCCGTGAATGAACGCATTTACCAACTGCGCATGAACCAATACGGGCTTGATCCACAAACTATTGAGTCCCTCAAATCCGAATCCGACCTCAAAGCCTATGTGTGGACCGAAGAAGGCAGCCAAGACAGCCATACCGAAATGGCCACCATGCTGGGATTCGGCGCCGCACTGCTCATGTACATGTTTATTTTCTTGTATGGCAGCATGGTCATGCGCGGTGTGATTGAAGAAAAGGCGGGAAGGGTCATGGAGCTCCTCATTTCGACCACCAGTCCATTTGAATTGATGATGGGCAAAATCCTTGGAATAGCCTCCGTAGGCCTCTTCCAGTTTATTTTGTGGATATTGTTAGGAACCGGCATCAGCACCTTGATTGGAACCCTGGGCCTGACCGCAAGCCAGGTCCCGGAAACCCCCGGCAACCCGGATTGGATGCAGATGCTGGGGTCGATGCCTTGGGAAAGTATTGTTCCCTTGTTTCTGTTTTACTTTCTGGGCGGGTATTTTCTGTATGCTGCCCTCTTCGCAGCAGTTGGCTCTGCGGTGGATTCCGAAGGGGACTCCCAACAACTTGTCATGCCCATCAGCATGCCCATTATCCTTGCCTTCATCGCGTCTCAATTCGTGATGCAGAACCCCCACGGGTCGTTGGCCTTCTGGATGAGCATGTTTCCCCTCACCTCACCGATTGTGATGGTCGTGCGATTACCCTTTGGCGTACCCTTCTGGGAAATTGCACTCTCGATGAGCCTTCTGGTGACTGCCTTTGTGGGTTCCGTTTGGATCGCCGGTCGCATTTTCCGGATCGGGGTTTTGATGTACGGCCAAAAAGTCTCCCTTGGCCAACTGCGTAAATGGCTTTTCTATCGTTAATCAGGGGTACTCCTCCAACAACTCGTCCAGCTCCCTGATGAGCACCTCCCACCGTCGCGGGGAAATATTAGCGGTCGTTGACATGGGGACCAATGTCTTTGGGCTGGCTGTTGGTACCCTCAGCCAAACCGGTTCACCTCATTGGATTCAGCGTGCAGAACGTGAAGTAAGCCTGGCTTCCGAGGGTTTTGGGTTCCTCACGGAAGCGGGACAAAAGCGGGCCGAAGCTGCCCTCCAACATCACCTCCAAATCGCCTTGGATCAAGGAGCAACCGCATTCTACGGGTTTGGAACAGCTGCCCTGCGTCAATGGAACCAAGCCTCTGAATGGCTTCACCGCACGGCCTCGACCCTTCTCAGCAACATTCCCCAACAAAAGCAAATTCCCATCAACCTGGCTGTCATTTCCGGCGAACAAGAAGCCGAATGGATCCGATACGGCCTTCAGCAATCAGGCCTCTTGGACGATGGCCCCGTTTTGATCAACGATATTGGAGGAGGCTCTGTGGAGCTTGTGCTGTGTCATGGCCCGAAGACCTACCTTGCCCTCTCCCTTCCCTTGGGAATGCGAAAGTTACTCCACCAATTTCCCCTTCGGAAGATGCCCAAAGATCCGCAGGATGTTCCGGCGCTTGCTGACAATTTAACCTCCTACCAAGTGGCCTTTCAACAATGTTACGATTTCCTGCTCCAAGAATTCCAGCAACAACTGGGCCAAACATTATCCCAAACCCAAGCGCTGCGAATCCTGGGCACTGCAGGCCCTTACCGCACCCTTGAGCAATGGACACGCGTCTACCTTTCCGAAAAAAAGCAGGCGTCTGCCATGATTTCGAGGGATCACTGCGCAGCTTTTGGGGATGCCGCAACCATGCGCCTGCAAGGCATTGACCCTCCTTTGCATCCCCTGTCCACCGATGCGGTGGTGCATGCCTCGGCCTTGATGTTGGCCTTAAGCGACGCCTGCGGTGGCTTACCCATACAGACAACGGAGCTCTCCATGCGAGAAGGGGCCCTTTTGGCTTTGTTCCACCAAGATTAGGCCCTCAAGACCTTGGTTGAACGAAAATCAGCCGATCCGAGCAGCGAGTCACTGCGGTGTACAGCCAACGTAAATAACTGATTGGGTCTTGTACCGCATAAGGTCTTTCCAACAACAGATACACCCTGGACCAAGCGCCCCCTTGAGCCTTGTGTACCGTCTGCGCATAAGGATATTTGACCCAAAGAGCCGCCATGTAAGGGTCTTTTTCCATCGAATCCGGCTCCACCACCCGATGTTGCCATAAGGCCTGTTGCTGGGCAGGATTCAGCGAAGCTTGACCCGATTGAAGTAAATCCAAACACAATTTTCCCTCAAAAGTCCTTTCTTCGCCGTCCATGCCTATCCACTCCAGAAGTCCGTTGATCCACGACATCCCTGCATGTTGGTGCGTTTTTCCGACCCGTTTCACAAAACGAATCTCCTCGCCGTTTGCCAATAGATGGCCCCCACTCAGATACTGGTTGCGCACCACCAGCAGGGATTCCCCGGCACTGGGCCTGGCCACCCGATTCCCAAATCGCCTACTCCTGTACCCGTTGTTAAACTTAGAAGCCCAAGCGTTCGAATAGGCCAGCAAAACGCTTTGACCCGGCTCGTAATGTTGTTCAAAATCAAGGATGGCGGTGTGCATTGTTGCATGCAGCAATGGATCCTCCTCGCTTCCGCCTTCCGCATAGGCCTTGATCCATTCACCGAATTCCGTCCACCAAGAACCAATCTTGTACCCGGGATTTCCAAGGCCTTCCGAATTGCCTAAAGCGCCCTCTTTGCCTTGTTTTTCCCATTGCATCCAATCCAAGATGCAACCGGCCAAATTCAAAACCGGCGAAAGTGCCGATTGACGGTATCTGCCGGCCAGTTCAATTTTACGAAAGTCACAACCCCACGGCTTCCAAGAACTTGGGAGAAATGCCGGGGACTCGGTTTCCCCTACAGGAGGAAGCTGAAATGGATCGCCAACGATTATGATTTTATGCCATGAGGATGATTCATGAATTTGTTGCAACAAATCTGCCAGAAGGGACTCACCCCCACCGCTACCGTTACCCATCATGGAGGCTTCATCCACCACAAAAACACAAGGTTCATCCTTTTCCATGGATTTCAATTCGAAGCGAACCCTGAAGCCTCTGCCATTCAACAAATCATCTTCTACAGGTCGGTAAAGCTGACGATGCAAGGTATTCGCTCTGCAACGCGTTGTTTGTGCCAAGACCTTCGCCGCTCGACCGGTAGGCGCCAACAATACCACGGGCAGGTCAGCTTGACGCATCCATCGAACCAAGGCCTTCATCATGAAAGTTTTACCGCTTCCCGCAGGACCCGTCATCACCAAGACCCCTTTCTCTTGGTCATGACGTAGAAAATCTTCCAACGCCTCCAACGCTCTACGTTGGGAATCGTCGGCTTGTATCCCGGGTTGCAGGCCCTCGAATATGTTTAACATATTCTTTACCATACCGAGAGGGGCTGAGCATTCACCCCGCCAAGGTAATCCTCACAGCGCTTCCTCCATAACTTGCATGGCCCCGGCCTCCACCACGGCATCCCACAAAGCACAACGGGCCAGCAGTGCCTCCTTAACGGCCTCTGCCGCCTCTTGCCACAGAGCGGGATCCGAACCGCAGGCCCATTCGGTCATGCGGTATGCCAAATGCTTGTGGTGTTCGCCATCCACTTCGATATGCCTTTCGAGATAATAGACCAACGAAGACAATTTACCGGGAAATTCCCGGTTCATGGTCTCGACCATGCGAACGAACATGTCCGGTATCAAATCCTCTCTCCCCAGCGTGAAGACCGCGGCCAATTCGTGGGTACCGGCTCGACGGATCAAATCAAAGGTTCTGCGATTAAAGACCAATCCGCCTTCCGGTAATCCTGTGGGTTCACCTTGGTCCATGTTCCATCGATAATCCCTGACATAATGCTCGATGGCTTCGGTTTGAAGGCCTAATTCCCTCATGGCCCTGAGGTACAGCTCGAAATGGGCAATGCGTCCGCCTTCAGGATCCTCGTCACTCTCTTCCCCCAAAACAATTTCGTTGATCAGGTAGCGAACCTCCGGGTCCCCAACAGGCTTCCAGGGTAACTGCATGCCCGTCAACCGCAATTGGAGGCCTTTGACCAAGGACATGAAATCCCAAACAGCATGAACATGGTGAGCCATGAACACCCGAACATGCTCTATACTCCGCATGGACCGGTACAGAGGATGATCCAAAAGAGTTTGACGGTAAGGGGCAACGGCCTCGATTAGGCCTTGCATGGAGTGGATGGGGTGGACCGATGGGGTGGACATTTTGAGGATTTTAACTAGGGAAAGAACACCATTCCAAGGCTCAGGTTTTACCTTTGACCACCAAAATTTTCCACTTCTAAACCAGTCCATATGGTAACCGCCCTCATTCTGGTCTTCGTCCTTGGCTACGCCGCCATTGCCCTGGAGCATCCCATCAAAATCAACAAGACTGCTTCGGCCCTCCTCACTGCCGTGATTGCCTGGACCCTGCTGGTCATGTTGCCCATGCCTGTAGGCATCGAAAACACCTCCGCCTTTGCTGCTTACCTAAGCGGTTTGGGTGAAGCCGGCCTTGGAAGCCTGCAGGAACATTTTAGCCATTTTGTGGGCCATGAATTAAGCCACCATTTGGGGAGCATCTCCGAAATTCTGTTCTTTTTGTTGGGCGCCATGACCATTGTTGAATTGGTCGATGCCCATCAGGGATTCCGAATCATCACCGACCGCATTACCACCAAAAACACCGTCAAGCTCCTTTGGATCGTTTCCATCATCACCTTTTTTCTTTCCTCCGTCCTGGACAATTTAACCACCTCCATCGTCATGGTTTCGTTGTTACGAAAACTTATCCAAGAAGCGGAACAACGTAAATTCTTTGCGGGCATGGTGATCATTGCGGCCAACGCCGGCGGTGCCTGGACCCCCATCGGGGACGTAACCACCACCATGTTATGGATTGGTGGCCAAATCAGCACCGGGGCAATTATGTCCAGCGTCTTTTTGCCCTCCTTGGTTTGCCTGATTGTTCCGCTTGGAGTGCTTTCTTTCAGCCTCAGAGGGGAGATTAAAGGTTTCGATCAAGATCCAAACCAGCAGGACCTGGGCACCGTCAAAGGCTCGTTGCTCATGCTCATTCTCGGTGTGGGTTCTTTGCTCTTTGTGCCGGTTTACAAAACAGTCACCCATCACCCACCCTACCTCGGTATCTTATTGGGATTAGGGTTGTTATGGCTTGTTTCGGAATTAATTCATGGCGACAAAGACGAAGAAGAGCGTAAGCCTTATACCGCGGTTCATGCCCTGTCCAAGGTGGATACCTCCAGTGTACTGTTCTTCTTGGGGATCTTGCTCGCCATTTCCGCCTTGCAGACAGCCAATATTTTATCTGCCGCCGCAACATGGCTGGACCAAACCGTGGGCGACCTGCGCATCATCGTGTATTTGATTGGAATGCTTTCGGCTGTCATTGATAATGTACCGCTGGTTGCCGCAAGCCAAGGCATGTACGATATGGCTACCTATCCAATGGACCATTGGATGTGGGAATTCATGGCGTACTGCGCCGGTGTTGGCGGAAGCGGTTTGATTATCGGTTCCGCCGCAGGCGTTGCGGTGATGGGCATGGAAAAAATTGATTTTGGTTGGTACCTCCGCAAAATTTCCTTGTGGGCCATTCTTGGGTATACCGCAGGAGCCTTGGTGTACCTCTTGATGAACGGAAATTTATTCTAGGACTCCAGCAAGCCTGATCACCAGGATCCCATGGATTTCCAGCCCGGCCCTCTTCCCGGACTTTTCCTTATCCGGCCTCGAATCTTTGGGGATGCCCGGGGTCATTTTTTGGAATCCTACCGCAAGGACTTGTTCGAGGCCAACGGAATCCACGAAGACTTTGTCCAGGACAACCAATCCCTGTCTGGCCAAGGAATTCTAAGGGGTTTGCACTTCCAAGCCCCACCCCATGCCCAGGGCAAATTGGTTCGGGTGCTTCAAGGCCGGGTTTTGGATGTGGTGGTGGACCTTCGCTTGTCCTCCCCCACCTACGGTCGTTGGTTCAGCCTGGAACTAAGCCCGGAACAAGCCCTGATGTTCTACATACCCCCGGGTTTTGCCCACGGCTTTCTGACCCTGGAAGACCAAACCATCTTTGCCTACCAATGCACGGCGTATTACCATCCGGCTTCCGAAGGCGGTTTGCGCTGGAATGACCCGGCTCTGGGCATCGATTGGGGCTGGAAAAACCCGGATCATCCCCCCTTGGTTTCGGACAAAGACCAAAAGCTTCCGTATTTTGAGGACTTTAACAGTCCTTTTGCATGAGTTTCTCCCCAGACATCCTCCAAAAACTCGAGCAACTCCAGGCCAAATACGATGCCCTGGGGCAGGACCTGGGTTCGTACCTCGAGGGCCTTCTTCAATCCGATTTTCTTCCCTACTGGGATTATGTTCAGCTGGATGTCCTGCTTAATCTTCAAAAACCAAGAACAGCTTTCGAGGACGAGAAAATATTCATCCTCTATCACCAAATCACCGAGCTTTATTTCAAACTCTGCCTTAACGAATTGGCTCAGCTTTGCCGACCCGAAGAACACTTCGGGGCCGCGAACCCCAAGGCCGAAGAGGTTTTGATGAGGGTACAGCGCGTCAACCGTTACTTTGATGCCTTGGCTGTTTCGTTCTCCATCATGACGGACGGCATGGACCCGGAACAGTTCTTGAAATTTCGCATGGCTTTGTTACCGGCCTCGGGATTTCAGTCGGCACAATACCGGGAAATTGAATTGCATTGCACGGATCTCAACCATCTGTTGCACCGCGATTTTCGCGACAGCATTCCACCGGATGCAGACCTCAAGACGCTGTATGCCCACATCTACTGGAAACAAGGGGCGATTGAACTTCAATCCGGCAAAAAAACCCTCACCCTCACCCAGTTTGAAGCCAAATACGACAAGACCCTCCTGCAGCGTGCCCTGAGCCTGCGTGGTCATACCCTGTCGGCCATTTGGCATCGCTTGTCCAACGACTCCACAACCTCCAGCGAAACCCTGACGGAATTGGCCCAAGCCCTTCGCATTTTGGATCATCGGGTCAATGTGGACTGGCCCTTGGCCCATTACCGGACCGCCGTTCGCTATCTCCATCGACCCACCCAAGACATTGCAGCTACCGGTGGGACCAATTGGCAACAATATTTACCGCCACGGATGCAATTGCGAATTTTCTATCCCTGGCTGTGGACCGAAACCCAATTGGAATCCTGGGGCAAAAAAGACCTGCTCCGTGACGAGCCCTAAAAGCGGACGCAAGCAATCGGATGCCGGCAAGTTGTTACGGCTGTTTCGGCTTTTGAATTTGTTATGGAATACCCCCACCGGGCTTCGGATGGAAGAATTGGCTTTGCAACAAGAGGTCAGCAAGCGAACCGTGTACCGGGATCTCGAAGTGCTGGAGCAAAGCGGATTTGTCTTGAACCAAGACGAACGCAGCGGACGTTTTCGCCTTCAACAGCCCAAGGAAAGCAGTGCTCTGCTCGGTTTTGACCGGGTCGAAGCCGATCTCCTTGTTCAGGCCTTGGTCCCTACCGCCCCAACCAAAGAACGGGATCGTCTCCTCGCCAAACTTCGGGCCTTTGGAACCCCTGCCGGTTTACTCCACCAGGCCAGCCAAACCGCCACGGCGCATTCGGCCTACAGCCGGCTTCATGAAGCCATCCAACGGCGATTAGGGGTAATCCTGATGGGTTACCGTTCCGCCAATTCACATACCGAACGCAACCGTAACCTGGAACCCTACGCCTTCACCGAAGATTTATCGGCCGTTATCGCCTTTGAGCCTTCGGCTTCCGCGAACAAAACCTTCAAACTCGAACGCATCGGTGAAGTCAGGGTTCTCCAAGAGCCCTGGAAACACGAACACCGGCACCAGAAAATCGTACGAGATCCCTTTGGCATGACCCTGGGCCCCAATGCCACCGAAATCCACTTGCGACTTGGGGAACTCAGTGCTCAGCTCTTTCGCGAAGAATTCCCCGGCTTTGACCATTGCCTTCAAGCAATACCCCATGGCCCCAACGAGACCCCAACCTTCGAATTACGCCTACGCGTTGGTCATTTGCAAGGAATAGGGCGTTTTGTGTTAGGGCTCATTGATGATATCGAAATTCTCGGACCCGCCTCCTTCAAAAATTATCTCAAAACACGCATCGGCCAAAAACTCCGGTAATAGCATCCCAAAGTCCGGTCAAAGCATCCCAAAGTCCGATTGCGGTGTTTTCCCAGATTTGGAGCAGCAAATTTACTCTGAGGTCGATTCCAGATAAGCAACGCACTGAAGTTCCACCACGATTTCCGTGGGCAACGCTCCCACTTCAACGGTGGTTCGGCAGGGCTTAGGCTCCAGAGGGCCAAGGATTTCGGCATAGAGACGATTGAAAGTCAAAAAGTCTCTTTTCATGTCGGTTAAGTAAACTGTAACATTAACCAAATGCTCCAAATCTGCTCCATGCTGGGCCAATACCGCGCGGACATTTTCAAAAACCTGCCTCACCTGGGCTTCAAAATCAAAGGACTTGTAGCGTCCGCTGGCATCCAGTTCCAAGCCCGGCACATCCAATGCCGAAGCTTCGGTATCCGGCTTGCGGGGGCCAATGCCCGAGAGGTAAATCCAAGGCCCGATTTTACGGGAATGCGGGTAGAGACCCACCGGTCGTGGGGCCTGGCTGGTGGAGAACATCGTGGTCATGGCCTTAAAAGTTATTAAATTACCCAAATATAGAATTAAAATTTACAGATCAACAGAACTAAATTTCTTTAAAAATCCACGCTAATTTCTCTTACCACTGGCGAGAATTTAATTGCACTAGACACCTTTTACAAAAAGTTAAGCAATAAGCAAGTCCTTATTTCTCATTATTCTTATTTAATTTATTGTTCTTTTCACTTTCAATCATCTTAACACTTTCTTCCGTAGGTAAATCCTCAGGCATTGTTCCGCCTATTTCTTTGATGGTATCTCGAACTTTTTTACCCACTTCATAATGCGTTTGATTAGCTTTCTGTTTGCCTTTAATGTTTTCTCTTCTCAATTTTTCTTCTGTTTGTGTAGCACGGAATAAATTAGCGGCTAATTCAGTGCTTCCCATATGGTCAAGAATGTTTTGGCTTTTCTTTAAACCCTTTTTGGAATGAATTTCCTTTGCACCTAAACCATTATACAATCCCATATAGCCGTGATTTTGGAATACAGCATACTCCCACGGCTGAATAACTCCTGCTTTTTGGGCTGCATCCGCCAAATGTTTGTTGTGTTCTGCCATTTCTTTTCTGAGAAACAAACGCTTTTCTTCTTCCGTTTGAATTTTTCCAACCTGCTCTTCTAAAAATCTTGTTTACGGGTTTGAACAGCAAAATAGGTTTGCCCTAATGCGACTACTTCTTTTGTAGGGTCTGCATTCTGCACAATTAAGTAACAAGCATATCTTGAAAGGTGAAAATCCCCTATATCTCTTTTCGCTCCTGAACCGATTTCAACCAATTTCTCCGTTCGGGGAAAATGGTCATTTGGTTCATGTCCTGAGTTTTTGCAGGCTTGTTTTGCTTTGTCTATTACATTGATAAACTTATCCCATTTAATATACTCTAAAACTTCAAACAACTCCCTTGCACTCCAATATTCCTGGCCTATTTCATTGGCGTGTTAAATGTATTCAAAATTTGATTGGGTTGCCATATTATTTTCTTTTTGGCTTCATGCATTTTACACTTTCCTCGGCCATTGGCAACGCCTTCAAAGCCACAACTTCGTCTCCTACCTCACACACCAATGATCATGGCGCAAAGTCTCCGATTTACAGTCGTCAGGGTTGAACAGTCTTTTTTCGCTTACGCCAAACCTTGGTTATTAGATCACGAAAATATGCACTTTACTTTTTGAAAATTTACTGTTTTTGTTATGTTATATTAAACCATAAAATTAGGATGAAGGCGAACCGTGGCCTGCCCATCAGTCAATGATTCCAGGCGAATTTGACAGGCCAAGCGACTGCTGGGACGGCTATCCGGAAGGGTGTCCAGCATATCCAATTCAGCGTCTGTTGGTTCCGAAACAGCGCCTTCCAACCAATCAAGGCGACAGGTGGCGCAGAGGGCCAATCCACCACAGACGGCTTCAATGGGATACCCCACCGCTTTGAGGGCCTCCATCAGGGACAAGCCCATACCGGTCGGAAATAAATGATGCTCCTTCAATCCGGACTCATCCAAAACGGTAACTTGAACTTCGGGCAAGATCGACATTGCTTGGATCGAGGATATCTCTTGATGGCCTACAAACCGGCCACCCCGGTAACGGTGGTGTATTTGAACGAAGGTTTGGCTCCACCATGAATATAGCGATAAGCCCCGTGGGCCATCAAGGCCGCCTCATGAAACCCTGACAAAATCAATTTGAGTTTGCCGGGGTAGGTATTAATGTCCCCAATCGCAAAAATCCCGGGCACGGAGGTCTGAAAATTCTCGGTATTCACCTGGATCGCCGATGCCTCCAAAGCCAAACCCCATTCAGCAATCGGCCCCAATTGGGGGGTCAAACCGTACAGCGGAACCAGATCATCGGCCTGCAGGTGGATGGGCTCTTGGCCTTGGCCTTGAACGGTAACGGTAGACAGGTTGCCTTCTGCATTGGCGCCCAAAGAAATCAATGCCGTCGACGTAAGCAATCGAATTCGGCCGGCATCGGCCAAGGCCTGAACGCGGGCTGCCGATTCCGGTGCCCCCCTAAACGCTTGGTTGCGATGCACCAAGGTCAATTCCCCCGCGATATCCGCCAATTGCAGGGTCCAATCCAGGGCCGAATCCCCGCCACCCGCCAAGACGACCCTTCGCCCTCGGAATTTTTCGGGATCCCGCACCATATAACTCACTCCCCGTCCTTCCAAAGCCACTAAACCGGGCAAATCCGGTTTTCTGGGTTCAAAACACCCCAAACCCCCGGCGATAACCACCGCTCCTGCCAAGACCGTATCCCCGTTTTCGCTTTGAACCGCCCACTTTCCACCCTCCATGGGCTGTAAGCCCACCACCTTTTGGCCCAAACCAAAACCAGGCTGAAACGGCGCAATTTGCTCCATGAGGCGGTCAATTAAGTCCCCTGCCAGGATGCTAGGGTAGCCAGGAATATCATAAATCGGCTTTTTGGGGTAAATCTCCGCCAATTGCCCCCCCACCACCGGCAAGGTGTCCATGACGTAGGCCTTGAGCCGCAACAAACCCAATTCAAAAACCGCAAAGAGCCCCACCGGACCCGCACCAATTATGCAAACATCGGTTTCCAACATGCCCACAAAGAAACAAGAAGACCCCCTCCCGTGGGCCAATGAAGGGCCTTTTCCAAAATATTGGACAATAAAAAACGAGGCCTGTGCAAAACCAAGGCCAACGAAGAGGTCCAACCGCTGGGTATTGGCCTAATTTGGTATTATCAAATTATTAAACCTTTAAACCCACCCTTATGAAGTTAACCAAAACATTGCTTCATGCCTTCTGTTTGGTGGTTCTGATGGCCCTCACCGGCCATGCCCAGAACACCACCGTCAGTGGCAAAGTCCTTTCGGCCAAAGACCGAACACCCCTTGCCGGTGTTGCGGTCATGGAAAAGGGAACCTCCAACGGTACGATTACCAATACCAACGGGATTTTTAGCTTTCGCCCATCACGGAACGGCGCCACCCTTCGTTTGACCTACCTGGGCATGAAGCCCACCGAGGTAACCGCCCAAGGCAGCGTCATGGAAATTCTTATGGAGGGCGACGCCACCCAATTGGGCGAAGTCGTCATTTCTGCCCTAGGCATCGACCGCGAAAAGCGCTCCATCGGTTATTCCGTCGAACGTGTCAGCGGTAGCGACCTCAAAGAATCGGGGGAAAGTAACTTGATTTCGGCAATGTCCGCCAAGGCTGCCGGGGTGCAAGTCACCCAATCCAGCGGTGCGGCCGGTGCAGCTTCCTACATCAAAATTCGTGGCAACGCCTCGTTCACCGCCAACGACAACCAACCTTTGTTCGTGGTGGATGGTGTACCCATCGATAATTCCCAACTGAACACCGAAGATTTACGGCAGGGAGTGTCCTTGTCCAACAGGGCCATTGACATCAACCCTAATGATATCGCAGACATCTCCATTCTCAAAGGCGGTGCTGCTGCTGCGTTGTATGGAACCCGCGGCGCGAACGGTGTTGTCCTGATTACCACCAAAAAGGGCGGCTTTAATCAGCCCCTCAAAGTGGAGTTCAATTCCTCCATGGAAATGACCAACGTGAACAAACTCCCTGAACTGCAAACCACTTATGCCCAAGGTATTGGAACTGCCTACCGCTCCATCGCCAACGGCAATTCGACCTCCCTTTCCTGGGGTCCCAAAATTTCCGATTTAGGCTTCGATGCCGGTGGCAAAATCACCTCGGTAGATTCTTTGATGAGCCCCGGCTCCAAAGGAACCGTTCCCTCGTTTAACAACACGGAAAGCTTTTTTCAAACCGGTTTTCGCTTCAACAACAACTTGGCGATTTCTGGAGGCAACGAAAAAAACACGTATTACCTCTCCATCGGGAACTTGTTGGATAACGGTATCATTCCTTTGAACACCTTCTCCAGAACATCGGTCAAAGCCAGCGGTTCGGCTCGCGTGAGCAACCGACTTAAGCTCAGCAGCTCCATCACCTTCACCAATTCCAGAGGTCAGCGTATGCAACAAGGTAGCAATACCTCCGGTTTGATGTTGGGCTTGCTCCGAACCTCCCCCAGCTTTGATAACGGCAACGGCGAAGTGAGCGATCCTTCGGATCCCAAAAGCTACCTGATGCCCGATGGTACCCAGCGTCGTTACCATACCACCTACGACAACCCTTACTGGACCATCAACCGCAACCCCTTCAACGACAATGTGAACCGGTCCCAGGGTTATGTTCAAGCCGATTACCAGGTTGCCGATTGGCTCAACGTTATGTACCGCTTTGGGATGGACAATTACTCCGATCGACGCACCCAGGTTTTTGCCAAACAATCCCGCAATGCCGTCAACGGACGCATCATCGAAGACGTTTACAACTGGACGGAATACAATTCCGACCTGATCGCTACGGCCAAAAAAGACTTTGGCAAACTCTCCACCTCCCTGCTCGCAGGTTGGAACGTGAATCAACGTAACTTGGACAACGTCTATGTTCAAGGCGATGGCTTTGCACTCGAAGGCTTCAACAACATGTCCAATGCCGGTACCGTCATCTCGACCCAAGGAATTAACCGTCGCCGATTGGCCGGTGTATATTCCGAATTGACCCTGGGATACGATGATCAGTACTATTTGACAGCCACCGCCCGCGGTGACCAAGCGTCAACCTTCGGAAATGTCAGTCAGACCATTTTTTATCCCTCGGTTTCGGGGAGCTGGGTCTTTACCCAAACCCTGGGTCTAAATAACAATATGTTATCATCCGGTAAATTGCGGGGCTCTTGGGCCAAAGTCGGTCTCGAACCGGCCTTCGGTTCCAACCGCACCTATTTCGAGCGCGCCGGATCCTTCTCCGGATGGATTGACGGCGTTCAGTTCCCCTTCGGCAGCACCACCGGCTTCAGCCTTTCCAATGTTTTGGGCAATCCTGCGCTCCGTCCCGAATTCACCGCCACCACCGAGTTTGGTCTTGACTTGGGCCTCTTCCAAAACAAACTCAACCTGGAATTCACTTACTACAATCAACAATCCCAGAATTTGATTGTAGCTGTACCGATTGCAGGTTCCACCGGTTTCACCAATTCCTATCAGAATGTGGGAAAGATGGAAAACAAGGGTATTGAGCTCAACGCTCGTTACAACCTCATCAATACCAATGATTTGAGCTGGAATGTCGGGATGGTCTTCACCCGTAACCGCAACAAAGTTATTGAACTCGCCGAAGGCGTGGATGTAATCGATTTGCCATGGGGCTTCTCCGGGGCCAACCAACGACTGGTCAAAGGCGAGGCCTACGGTACACTTTACGGTGATGATTGGGAAAGAGACGCTAACGGAAACGCCTTGGTAGATGCCGACGGTTACCCCATTTATTCACCAACCGAAGTCGTGGTTGGAAACCCCAACCCTGATTGGTTGATGGGGATCAATTCCGACCTCCGATGGAAAAACTGGACCTTTGATATGTTATGGGATATTCGCCAAGGCGGTGATATCTGGAACGGAACCCGTGGTGCCCTCTACTATTTTGGAACTCACGCGGATGTAGGAGGAGATCGAAATGCCACCTTTGTTTGGGAAGACGTCAAAAAAGGCAACAGCGGCGTCTATGCGCCAGGCACCACCATCAATGGAGTGGATGTTTCCGGCCAAGCCAACACAACCGCCATTCCTGCCAATCACCTATCGTATGCGAGCGGTCCTTTGTCAGGTTTCACCGGGGCCTCCAGTCCTTTCATCGAGGATGGATCTTGGGTTCGTTTGCGTCAATTGTCGGCCAACTACAGCCTACCTTCCAGCGTTTACAGCAAATTCAGCAGCCTCAAAGGCCTAACCCTGGGCATCACCGGCCGTAACCTCTTGTTGTTCACCAACTACAAAGGGGTTGATCCCGAAACCAATTTGTCAGGCTCAACCAACAGCCAAGGAGCCGACTACTTCAACATGCCCAATACGCGCGGTGTTATTTTCTCCCTCAAAGCCAATTTCTAATCTAATTTGTTATGAAAAAACTCTTATTTATCGGAATGTGCACGGTGCTGCTGGGCAGTGCCTGCACCAAGGAATGGCTGCAGGACTATACCGCTGACCCGGCCAGACCATTGGAGGTTTCGGTCAAGGTGCTTTTGCCCTCCGCACAAGTTTCCTATACCATGGCCCAGGGGGATGCCCTGCCCCGCCTCACGTCCATTTTCCTGCAACAAATGACGGGTGCTGACCGCCAGTCTTTGGCCCACAACCGCTACGCCCAAATCGGAGAAGCAGATTTTGATGTGATCTGGGCCGATAACGGTTATGCCGGTGGCATGAAGGACTTGCAACTGATCATTGAGGCCACAGAGGGCAAATCTCCTCGTTATTGCGGCATTGCTCGCATTATGATGGCTCAGTATTTGGGTTTGTTTACCGACATCTGGGGCGATATTCCATACGGCAGCGCCCTCAAAGGTGCCGGTGACTACAACCCCAGCTACGCCAGCCAACAACAGATCTACACGGCCATCGAAGAAATGCTGACAACTGCTATTTCTGAGCTGGGACAACCCGTAGGAGCCATGGCCCCTGGGAGTGAAGACCTTATCTACGGTGGTAATGTTACCAAATGGACCAAGTTGGCTTGGTCGCTCAAAGCCAGGTACCTGAATCACCTTTCCAAGAAAGGCGCACTTTACCGTCCTGCTGACATCTTGACAGCCGTCAGCAATGGAATGAGCAGCTCTTCCGACAACGCGAAGTTGACTTTCTTGGCAGCACCCAACAACAACCCTTGGTACCAATTCAACACCCAACGGGCTGGCTATATCCTGCAATACGGCACGATGTACGATCGCATGACCACCAAGAACGATCCACGCATCTCCGCTTTCCGCTCGGCTGATTCGACCGAAATGCCTTATTACGGCAGCGAAACCAGTCCCGTGAATTGGATGACCTACGCAGAGCTCCTCTTTATCAAGGCCGAAGTGGAGTCCCGCCAAAGCGCCGGGACCCTGGCAGCCACCCTGGATGCTGCGGTAGAAGCCCATATGTCGGAGGTTGGGGTCGGCTCCGCCGCTGCAGCAACCTATGTTGGAGCATTGCCCGCAGCTCCTGCCCTGAGCGATGTGATGTACGAAAAGCACCTGGCCC
>Ga0214921_10005155_pt1 | contig 18637 bp, 19 predicted proteins | sample LL1505_MetaG_FD_177992 | JGI IMG/M metagenome (GOLD analysis project Ga0214921, IMG submission 177992) | Freshwater microbial communities from Lake Lanier, Atlanta, Georgia, United States - LL-1505 | ecosystem: Environmental > Aquatic > Freshwater > Lake | place: USA: Georgia | collected... | reverse complement strand
TCCATCGGCGCACCACCTTAAGGTAGTCCATGCGAGCTTCCATCTGCGTGGCCGTGATGCTGGCGGTGTGGACGCGCCGCCGCAGAGCGATCACGGGCACGGTCGTCGTCGTGAGGCCGGCTACCCGTGCCCGATTGAACCAGTCGATGAACTCGCCGGCACGAAGCTCTTCGTCGAATGGGCCGACCCGGTCGAAGTCAGCGCGTGCGAGCAGCATTCCGCCGGCCACGAGAGCGGCTTCGATTCCGCCGGGAACCTTCAGATCGGTCGGCTGATTGGAAAAGTGCTCGATCTGGCCCATGGCGATGTCTGTATTTTCCAGCGCATCGAGCAGAATTCGGCAACGCTCGGGCTGCCAGAGATCGTCGGCGTCGAGAAATGCAACGAACTCCGCATCGGCAACGGCGAGCCCGGCATTGCGTGCCCCACCACACAACAGCGCAACTTCGCTGCGGACCAGCGTGACGCGGTCGTGGACAGCCCATTCGGAATCAAGCACCAGCGGCTTGCGACTGCCGGCATCGACCACAATGACATGTGTGGTAACACCTTCCTGGCCTAGAGCAGAGGCGATGGCCTCACTGAGGTAGTCGTCAACATCTCGACAGGGAATGATCACGTCGATGTGAGCGAGAGTGGCGTGGGTCATGACGAGGCCTTCCGGGCGATGTGTCGCCGCACCACATCGAGCATGGCTTGGTTGCTGGTGTCTATGTCGTTCGACGCGTTTCCCTGGTGAGCGAAGCGATGAACCACACAGGAGGCGTCATCAAAAAAGGGAATCTCGAGAGCCCGCGCGCGAGCAAACCAATCGACGTCATCGGCACCACTTCCCACCGACGTGTCGAACAGGCCCACCAAGTCAAAGGTCTCGCGCCGCACCACGAGCGTGCTCGGCAAGAATCCCGCAACGGGTTCAACCAGCCACTCTGGGCGACACCAGGCTGGGCGCACCTGACCGGGTTGAATGTGCAATTGTTGCTTGCCCACGGCATACCCCAGTGCTGTATCGGCCTCGAGTGCCGCGATTTGCCTGGCCAGTTTGTCGGTCACCCACTCGTCGTCTTGATCGAGAAATGACACATAGGTTGCTGTGCCGAATGAAATGCCCAGGTTGCGCGCATGGGCAACGCCCGCGTTCGTCTCGAGTGTGGTGATGCTCAATTGCACAGCCGGATCAGTTGCGCGCGCCACGTAGTCCGCCAGAACCTGCTCGGAATCATCGCTCGAGGCGTCGTTGATGACGTGGATGCGTAGGTCCCAGCCGCTGAGCTCGGGATGCGGTTCTTGCGCGATCACCGAATCGAGCGCACGAGTAACAAACTCGCCGCCGTTGTAAACGGGCAACACAACGTCGATGGCGATGCGGCTAGTGTCACTCATGCGATCAGCTCCTCAAGTAGGCGGGTCATCGAGGCGAGTGGCATTCGACCCGCGGTGAAAAGTGGCGCGCTGCGGGTGATTCGGGAAACCCGCTCCAGTACCTCGCGTTCGAAGAACGGAAACTGCGCCACAGTGTTGGGGGCGATGGCCAGCAGACCCGCGCCGGGTCCTAACGGCTCGGGCTGTGCGGGGCCGTTTGGTATCAGAACAAGGGTGGCCACGTGGTTCACGGGTGCGGAGGCAAACTGCGCCCGAGTGGCTCCAGTGAGAAAGTGGATGTTCTTCTTGGCTTCGTTGTCCCACAGGCTGGTCGACGATTCGGCTGGCGAAACGGGGAGTGCGTCCTGGCGAAGTTTGAGAGTGGCGTAGGTGCTCCAAAGGAGGGCGTCGGAATCGGCCGGCGAATACTCCACCACGTTGTCGGCTAGGAATGTCCATCCTTCGGCGAGGCACTGGCGCACGAGGGTGGTCTTGCCGCTGGTGCCCAGGCCACAGATCAACAGCCCGCGGCCCTCACGCGCGACTGCTGCGGCATGCACTAGCAAGTTGCTGTCGGCGACTGAGGCCCAGTGCATCAGTGTGCGGGCAAACTCGGCCACCTGTCGTGGCGCGAGCGTCGTGCGGGAAAACGTGAGTGCCTGTCGCGAATCCACATGGAAGGCGAGCATGGCCGACAGGTCTTCTTCGAGGCAGATGAGCCACGGCGACGAGTCGGGATCCACGTTGCCGCCCAAATTCGCGCGCACGTTCTCGCCCTGATCATTAGCCCATGCAGTGATGGCGCCGTAGGGTCCGCGCCGCAGGTGTCTCGGGTCGGGAAGAGCAGCAACCGTGGCGTCATCCAGATAATGCAGACCAACCCGCGTCAAGTCCGTGCGGTGCGCAGCCGGGCCTGCGACCAGGTCGAGGGGTGCGAGTTCTCTCAATTGCGCAACTGTCTCCGGCGAACCCGAAAGGCTGAGCACCCGCGCGCCCAGACGAAATTCCACACCGTCGCTATGCGAATCAGGCCGTTGAAGCTGAGCATCCAGCCACGCGTGCAGGGCCTCAGTCACGGGCAGCCGGCCACCCCTTGTCGGGGTCGGCTTCGTGAATGGGGTCGAGACCGAGAATGTCTTCGAGGTCGGAGAACGACTCAAGGCTGAACCCCGCGAACGCCCACGAGGCTGCTTCGGCCGCAGTCTCGCCTGCGGGCACGATCAGATTCTCGGCGGTGAGTGCCCCAATCATGGAGTCGACGCTGGCGACAAGTTCCGGCGCGTTGCCCGCCGAAGCCGCAAACGCGGCGCGCGACCCGCTCGCTAGCAGAGCGTTCCAAGCAAGCGACGATGCCGCATTCAGCCGGAAGTACCGACCGCTCACGAGGTTGATGATCACGGTGTCGTCGGCACTGGCGTCAAACACCACCGCGGGAGAATTCAGGCGGAACCACGTGCTCATGAACGCTCATTCCAACGTGAAAAAATCTGCTGCACGGCAAGCCTATGTGGCATGGGGCCGTATTCAGACTCTACGAATGCTTTGCCGGCATTCGACATCCGCATCCATTCATGGGCGTTAGCATGGTCGGCTATTTCCCGAAGTGCAACCACCCAGTCGGCCAAAGTGTCGGCTACACGCACTCCCGCAAAGCTGCCATCAATCGCGTCTTCGACCTGTGTGTGTCCCTGCACACCAAAAGACGTTGAGACAGTGGGCAGACCGTGCGCGAGGTAGTCGAGTGTCTTGCGCTTTTGACCGGCACCAAAGCGCAGGGGGGAGAGCCCCACGAGTGCTGTGCGCATGATGTCGTCGACCTCGGCGGCCGGCCGGCGACCGGTAAATCGCACATTCGCCAGGTTAGCGACCGAATCGGGGTGTGCCGAACTGGCGGCCTCCATGAGCGACTTAATGGTGGACGCAGTCCAGTCACCAATGATCACCAGTTCGTCGAACGCGGAGCTCACCTGCGGCCAAATGTCGGTGAGCAGCCACTCAACGCCATCCCGGTTGGGTTCGTGCCTCTCGCCGCCGATGAATACGGCTCGGCGAGCGGTTTCGGAGAGGCCTGCATGATCGACCGTATCGAGGGCAAACCAGGTAAGCCGCTCCACGTTCGCCGCCACATGGCGGGCCCGCACCTCGCGAACTTCTTCCTCAGTGGGCAACAGCGTGAGGTCGGCGTGAGTGAAGCAGAAGTCTTCAACGAGTCGCATGGCGCGGGCGCGCTGGGTATTGAGAGCCGTAGAGGCGCTGGGAGTGATCGACATGGCGCCCTCGGCCAACCTTCCCATCTCGGCCATACGCAGCTCGTGAATATCGTGGGCAAAGTAAATTAGCGGAGCTCCAAGCCGGCTCAGCGCAGAATAGGCCCGTGAAAACAGTCCAGGCCTGCTTACCACTACAACATCCGGCGCCCAAATGGCCAACGCATCAAAAGCACCCACCTCCGACTCATCCACCACCAGAACGTCGTGCCCCAGTTCACGCGTGGCGTGAATCAGGTCAAACACCGATCGAGAACCGGCATCGCCCAGCGCATCAATGGGGCCTGCCTCGCAGACGGCAACTTTCATACAGCAATTTTTATCAGGACATGATCTGGCAATAATATCATTTTTAGTAACAGATCATCTAACATAGTTCTATGCCTCCATTGAATCAGTTTATTCGGACAACTCCCATTTACTAATTATTTTATCAAAACGATTACAATTAATAATGAGTTTTCATAATTTTAAAATGATAAATGAGAACAACGATTCGTTACATAATTTAAATGTTGTTGATTATGTAACAAAAGTTTATGAAATAGTATCTTAGGATTCTTTATAAACTTCTGATAAATCATAGGAAAATCTCTTTCAAAAAAATACCTATCAATTGTAATTCCCGCTTCGTTAATTTTGAAGTCTATCAGTCTACTGCTGAAGAAAATATCTTTTGATTCTTCTAAAAATCTATTAACAACTTCACCACTATGGACCCAAAAAGTAAAATATGATGATAGCCCGTTATTTTCATGACCATTAATAAACAAAGACAAACTTGAATTCATTTGTTTTTCATCTACATCACCATTTTTGTCAGAACATGTGCCCATGAAAGGTGAATACATTGAAAACCCCTCTTCAATTATCTTTTTTTCAATAATCTCCTTCTTATTCCAGAAAATGCTAGTAATTTCGTTTCTAATATGGTGACTACCAGATGTGGCACCCTTTGTGTGGCCAAACCAATAAATTCCATATTTATTTCCGGCATTTTTCAACAATCTAAGCGCAGACTGAAAAGCAGACGCGTCACTATCAATTAATAAATGGCCTGGTGTCGTTTCACAAAAAATATTTAAATACTTCGAATACTCCTCAACACAATCATGCCATTCCTGACAAGAATTATTGATGCCAATAAAAATATCATATTCATTAAAGGATTTAACAAATATATTTAGCAATTCCACTCCAACAAATAATTTATCGGACGAGGGAATGTGTGATGCGAAGATTATGCATTTCTTCATTTCTTGCAAATTACCGCTATTTCAGATTCTTTTGTTTTAATAATTTCAACACTTTCGATATTTTCTTCCAAGTAAATAGATTCTTCTATTTTGATATGGCGTGACCTTATTTTTCCATCAACCTGAAAATCTCTCAGCATTTTGGTCGTCTTCAAATCTTCACCTACATAATGTGGTATCTCACAAGTATGTAAATCTTCGATTACGTATACTCCACCAGATTTCAAATGTTTGAATAGAACAGAAATACTTATTTGATGTTGTTTCATTGTGTGACCACCATCATCAATTATAATATTAAAATTTGATCCAGTTTTACTTATTAAGTTAGTCAATTGTTCTTTAGATTCTTGGTTGCAAACAAATGTCTTAATCCGGTCATTATCAAGGTCTTTAAACTCACCTAAATCGATTCCGTAAATTTCAGCATTGGGTAAATAATCATACCATGTTCGAAGTGACGCCCCTGGTAATCTTCTTCCAACTTCTCTAATCTGCTCATGCTGTTTGGGTCGGTAAATCCCAATCTCCAAGATCTTTAAATTATCATTTTCTTTCCCCCTCAGAATACCCTGATAGACAGAAACGTAATTATGGTCTGACTCCATTTTATCAGTGCCATAAAATATCATAATGTCATTTAGCGATTTCATATTAAATACTATTACCTTTCGTTATTAACGTGGACGGTGACATTGTATGCCGACAATAAAATAATAAAGTATTATTTTAATCGAAAAAAAGCCTTCTTCACTCGTACCCTCATAAAGATCCCCTTTCTCCTGCAATTTCTTTGGGTAACTCATCTTTCTCCTTTTTTCCCAACTTCTGTGCATCGGTCTGTGTCCACTTCCATAACTCGTCCAACTCCCCAGCCAGCTCTTTTTGCCCCTTCATCGAATCCTCACCAACCCGAACGCTCCGTTTCCCAAAGCCCACACCTTCGGCGGGTCGATCTGCTAACTTCTAGCCGCTTGGGCAAACTGCTTCGCCCCTTTCGCGTTGAAGATTCCCACGCTGGCTGGTGGGGCATTCACGCGGGGAAACCTTCGAGCCTGAAGGGCAGGACTTGAGTCTCCAGCAAGGTAGCTCGGTCAACCCAGAGCGCACCTTTGCCGCAAAGACCAACATGGGCTCAGCCTAAAAACCCATAAGAAACCAAGCGTTAAAATCTTTAACAACACTTCTTTTTAAAGTATACGCAGGGTGTGCTATCGCATGCTATGAGGATCAAAATCAAAAAGTGGTTCAAACAAAACAAAGTACCGAAATGGTACACAAAGGATTTACGGGCTTTTATCCAAGCCCATCGGCAGGTCTTTGGAAAAGACCCCAACTTGGAAGAGTTCCCCTGTCTAAATGATAATACCCCGACGACAGGTTTCGACTCGCACTATACCTACCAAGGCCCTTGGGTGATGCGCAATTTGCTCCACAGGAGGCCCGCCAAGCACGTGGATGTTGGCTCTTGGACCGCCTATCTTGGTTTTTTCTCCAGCTTGCAGCCAACCGAATTTGTGGACATACGCCCAGCAGAATTGCACTTGCCCGGCCTGACGCCGAGCGTGGGATCAGTATTACGCCTGCCATACACCAATAATTCTCTGGAGTCCCTGAGTTGCCTACACGTGGTCGAACATATTGGGCTGGGCAGATATGGTGACCCCATCGACCCCCTAGGCACGATGAAGGCTCTCAAGGAATTATCACGGGTAGTGGCCAATGGCGGTGATCTCTATCTTTCCTTGCCGGTAGGAGAGGAGAAGATATTCTTTAATGCCCACCGGATTACCCATCCACGGGTTGTCCTCGAAAACATGGAAGGGATGAAATTAGTGTCCTTATCGGGAGTTTTGGATGATGGCCAATATCTCGAGAATGCTGGACTGGAGTTGTTGAGTCGCCAAAGGTACGGATGCGGGCTATTTCATTTTTTGAAATAAGCGTGATCACCATTAAACTTCGGGGGGGGCTCGGGAATCAAATGTTTCAGTACGCGGCCGGCCGGGCTCTGGCGCAAAAAAAGAGTGCATTACTGATCTTGGATCTTGAGTGGTATAAACAAAAATTCGGGCCGGGTTCGACGGCCAGAGCCTACGAGTTAAATTGTTTCCAGCTCCACCGTTTCATCAGAAACGTGAAGTCAAAGCTTGCTTCACGTGCAACATCCTTTTTGGCGAAGGATTATGAGGAGCCACATTTTCATTACGATCCCGGTTTTCTCCATCTGCCAAGGCATGCTGTGCTGACTGGATATTTTCAGTCCGAAAAATATTTCAAAGATATTCGTGATATCCTTTTGAAGGAGTTTGTGTGGACGAAAGAGCCGCAAGGTAAAAATCTCAGCCTATTAAAGGAAATCCGGAAGACGCCGGGAAGCATTTCTTTGCACATCCGCAGGAGTGACTATATTACTAATGAAAAAGTCGCAAAAGTTCATGGGATAACAGAAATGAGTTATTATGAAGCAGGGATAAAAAAAATGGCTCAAAATATAAATAACCCAAAGTTCTACATATTCTCCGATGAGCCTGAGTGGTGCCGGCAAAACCTTAAGTTGAACTACCCCACGGAATACATCTCAAACCATGGTCATGGCTCTGAAGATATGAGACTCATGAAAGAGTGCCGACACCACATTATCGCAAACTCAAGCTTCTCTTGGTGGGGGGCATGGCTAAACGAAAATCCTGAAAAGCTGGTAATAGCACCAAAGAAATGGTTTTCCTGCCAAGAGAAAAACACAAAGGATCTAATTCCCGATTCATGGCACAAGCTGTAGAAGTCATGCAGAAAAGATCTGCCAAAGAGCCATTGGTGTCTGTGGTAATGAGTGTCTTTAACGGAGAAAAATATCTCCACGAGGCCATCAATTCTATCCTCCAACAGACGTTTACAGACTTCGAATTTATCATCGTGGATGATGGGTCGACAGATAGCACATGCCGAATTATTCAATCCTACGATGACCCGAGGATTATTCTCATTAGTCGCGCGAATAAAGGCATAACAGTCTCCTTAAATGAGGCCATTTTATCTGCCAAGGGTATTTATATTGCACGGCAAGATGCCGATGACGTAAGTCTCTCGGCTCGCTTGCAGACAGAGGTTTTCTTTCTAAGGAATAATCCAAAATATGTGGCGGTCGGTTCCTGGTTTGAGGAATTTAACGAAGGTGGTCCTCTACGCATCAATCGGACACCAGTGACTGATTCACTGGTTCGACTACGCTTGGTGTGGGGTACCTGCTTTGGGAATGGCTCGGTGATGTTTGTCCGCCAGACGGCGATCGATGCAGGGCTGTATCGACAGGATATGTGGCTAGCTGAGGATTATGATTTATGGACAAGATTGGCGTCTTTTGGATCCATGGCGAACCTTCCCATGGTCCTTTTTCGCTACCGGATACATGCGGAAAGTGCGTCTCAAAAACATAGTTCTAAGCTGCATCAGATCGCAAAAGAAATAAGCCTATCCTATGCCTTGAAATTTCGTCGAAATGACCTGGGTAGTATTCATCACGATGTGGAGCTTATTGCGAAAGCCGGCCCAGAATATCAAAAGGAAGTGATCGCTGAGATGAGGCGTGAAACTTTGCGGCTTCGAAACTATCCGGAGGTGAAAAAAGCCTTCTTAAGATACCTGCGCCATTTGAGACTCAAGACTTGGCTTGCGACCCGGTTGCGTCTGTTGACATCTTTTCGACCTTCTTCCCTTTAAGCTTCCGCAGGTCAAGTCCTTGCGTATTCGCCGAACATTTTATTCCGTAGGGCTTTACTTTCCTCGCTAGTGAAATGCCCAAGAAGTTTGGGGCATCGGCTTCCATCCTGTGGCTTCAGTTGATGCCGCATTTCCACGATCTTATTTATTGTGCTTGAGTATGATGCTTCTTTCATCTGCCAAACAGAGCAGATGTGTCCTGTAATCGGCAGCGAGTGAGCTGCAACCCAGAGCCCGATAAGCGCGGGCGTCAGGTATCTTGGCGAGACAGGGGGGGAGGGCTTTGTCTATTTTTAGGCAACCGTTTCCACCATGCATACCGCAAATAAGATCGGACTGGGAATCATCACCTGTGACCGACCGGCAGGCCTCCAGAAGGCCTTGACCCGCCTTCCCTGGGAGCGGTTGGCTCGTGTGGTGGTGGTCAATGATGGTGCCCCGGTTTCCTCTGAAATCCTCCGCGAAGCAGTCCGAGGCCGGGCAGAGTTCCTGCAGAACGAAAGCAATCTTGGGGTAGGCAAATCGAAAAACCGGGCTTTACGCGATCTTTTGCAAGCTGGCATGGACCACATGTTCCTGATGGAAGACGACATTTTTGTGAAAGACGGCCGAGTGTTCGAACAGTACGTGGAGGCGGCAAGAATCACAGGCATACAACACCTGAACTTTTCCCAGCACGGCCCCAAAAACAAAAGCCCGGACGGAATTCCAGATCCCGTCACCACCGTCAATTACGGACCCCTGCGAATCGCTCTCCATCGCCACTGTGTGGGTGCATTTTCTTACTACTCCCGAGGTTGCCTGGAGACGGTAGGTCTGATGGATGAGGATTTTTACAACGGGGGCGAACACCTGGAACATACCTATCGGATTCTTCGCGCCGGGTTTCATCCTCCCTTTTGGTTTTTTGCGGATGTAGACCGTTCGGAGGAGCTGTTGGGCGACGAACCCTGGTCCGTTAGCCAGTCCCTGATCGCCTCCCGGGCTGACCAAGCCGAACTAGTCCGGCAGAGCGATGCCCTGTTTCAGGCGAAGCATGGTCATCCGGTGGGGAGGATCCCTGTGGCCGGGAAGGGTGTGGTGATGAGATACCTGCGACAAATTAAAAAAAAATTTGGCACACCGGGCCCCGCCTCGCTTCAAGCGACGGAGGAATGGCGAGACCAGCCTTCCCGAAGGAACCTCTGGCACAAGCTGCGGGATCGGCTGCGAAAGGCGTGGAGAGTTCTACAAGCGGGTAATGCCGATTTACGTCCTCCAAAAAGTCCGTGTTGATTTCAAGTCTCTGCCAAATTTACCGAGTGAGTGGCGCAGAAACTGATGTAGAGACCACCTGGGCCTCCCAGAAGAGTCAGCGCGAACTTGCCCAAGCTATCTCCCGTTTCCGACGGGTTTGCTGGAAGATCGGCTGATAAAGCTCCTTTTTCGTATGGGGCTAAAGCAGACTTTGAGATAGGTAGATAGTTCCATCCGCGGTGGCTCAATCTTCGAAAATATAAACAAGGTCGCCACTTCCACGTTCTCGGGATAGAAAGGTTTTTATCCGATGAAAAAGTACCGCTCCGTTAGCCCGCAGGTGAAGTGGGATAAGGTGTTTTCCATATGCACGATGGTCAACGATTGGGTTGAGTACGAAGCCCACCAACAGAGCTGGCTTAAGATGGGCTTTGGTGGGAAGGATTGTGAATTTCTCGTAAGTGACAATAGTGCATCGAACAAGCTGGACGGCTTTCAAAGTTCGCGGCTTTTTCTCAATGAGGCCCGAGGCCAATACATCATCATGGCACATTCGGACTCAAACCCAGGGGTGACCAAAGATAAGATGCTAAAACTATTGCGGAATCTGGAGGCATGCGACCCGAAGTGGGCGATTGTAGGCAACGCCGGCATGGATCAATTCGGTCAGGCCATTTTGGCTCATGCCTTTCGGATGCCCAGGGTTTTGGAAAAAAATGGAGCAAAAAGATGTCAGCTTGTTCATACGCTGGATGAGAATCTTTTGATCGTAAAAGCAGAAGCCCGATTATCTTTGAGTTATGACCTGGAGGGGTTCCACCTCTATGGACTGGATTTATGTGATGTGGCCCGAAGACTGGGACGAACCTGCTATGTCGCCCCGATGCGTTGGTATCACGGCTCTCACGGAATTCTGAACACGGTCTTTTACCAAAAAGTCTCCGAGTTTGAGGCAAAGATGCGTAATTACCGAAAGCCGAAAATATGGGGCACCACCTGCACCTACCTAACTGTGTCCCAATCCCCCCTACTTCGTGCATGGGCCCGAGCCCAGGCCTGCTGGATGCTGCGCAAAAACGAACACCACAGTGAAGAGGAGCGTCGGGACTTGTGGAGCGCGGCGAAGAAGGAAACCCTCCTTTTCCCAGCCTACGCACTTCTCTGGTTATACAAAAAACTGGGATTTGAAAGGCGAAGGCACCGAGGGGCCCGGTGCGAGAAAGATTAATAAATGGAGTCCTTGGTTAGGCGGAGCAAGATTCTATCTAAGCGTCAAGATCGCACTTCATTGTCACTATTAATCCCGTCCTACAACCACGATCGGTACCTGGCCCAGCTCTTTACGTCGATTGTAGTGCAGACGCGAAAGCCCGACGAGATTTTCATCTCCGACGATGCCTCGGCGGACGGGAGCTACGAACTTCTGAAGGGTTGGGCTCGGGGACGGCAGGGCGTGAAAATTTTTCGGCAGCCACAAAATCTCGGCATTACGGAAAATAGTAATTTTCTTTTCAGCAAAACAAAATCTGATCTCGTGTTGTTTCTGCACAGCGATGATGCTCTGCTGTGCTCTAGGGCTTTGGAAAAAATGGAACTTCTGTTTAGGCACGAACCAAAGCTTGCTCTAGTGGCCTGCGGGAGAGGGTTTCTCGATGAAAAAATGACTCTCACTGGAAAAGAAATTACCCTGCCCTCAGGGCGGCATGCGGGCCGCGATGTTCGGCTGAAAATTCTTCGGTCGGAGGCGAATCTTATCGGAGAGCCCTCCTGTGTTATGTTTCAAAGGAATCTCCTCACCAAAGGGTTTAACCCCGATTTCCGTCAACTTTGGGACGTCGACGCTTGGTTGCGACTTCTCAAAAAAGGGGATATGGGCTATGTGGCAGAGCCCCTTGTGGGCATCCGACGTCACGCGAAACAGGCCACTCGCCAAAATGCGTTAGAGGGCCGCTTGATCAAAGAGCATCTGACCCTTTATGGCCGACTTCTTGCAAAGGAGAGTCCTGGTTTATCAGCGGAAGACAGGTATCGACTACTTCACAAACTGACCCGCACGGCGTGCCGTCATCCGAGGGCGGTCACGCCAGAGATCCGTGATATTCTGTCTGGAGAAAAAAAGCGGATGGGAGTTGCAGAGTATTACCGGCAGAAAATATGGTATCGGCTGGGGCGGTGGCTCGCCCGTGGCTCCTACCAGTAAGCGCCATTTTCCATCAGCTTATGGTTGGCGGGACACTCGCTGGGAAGGGGGCGAATCCAGTGGTCGTTATAAAGGCCGCGATTTTCAAAACGACCTCCCCGGATACCAAAAAGTAGGTTGATGGTGCCCCCTAGGTGTATGCCGATCCGGCCTAGCTTTTTTGCATGAACGGCCAAAGGAATAGACCAGGCGCCAGCGCCAATCATGGCGACATCAAAGTCGATCATATTCATAGCTTCCTGCATTTCCGCAAGACCGTGAAACCAGTCCCGGTGGCGTGGTGGCACCATGTAGGGTAGTTGGGGACAGGGGAGGAGGTGGCAGGTTGCAGCGATCCGGGCGAGGGATTCTGCTGGAACGCCATGAAAGATGTTCAGCAGGGTGAGTCTGTTAAGTTGTGTGGAGATGGTTTGGCAAAAAGGGGAAATCACGAGCCAGCGCAAATCGGAAAGGGGTCGGAGCCACGAGGCTCTTACAGGTTCAAGGGCATGGAAGTTTCCCCGGATTGCTTTGGGCAGTTCGCGATTAAGAAAGGCCTGCTCATAGGCTTCGAGAAACGTGCCTTCGGGTTGCCACTGGGCGATAAAATCCATTTTCTGAACAGCTTCTCGGTAAGCGGTGGCCCAGCGTTGATAGATCTCGCGGTGGATCGGGAAAACGCCTGCAGTATGGTAGAGACGCTGGGCAGGTCGGTACCAACTCGCATTGGAGGGCCAAGGAAGCTGGATCCAGCGATCCAGATATTCTTGGGCTAAAAGCTCGCAGGTGCCGACCTTGCCGATGGCGCAAGGGGCTCGGCGGACCAGCGCTTCGGTGATCCAGGCTTGGCTTCTTGGAAAGTCGAGGTTGCCGGTTCGCAGGTTGCACAGACGTCGCCAATGCAGGCCAGTAAGGCGGTTGAAGTGGGGGAGATTCATTGCCCGGGAAGTTTGTTACGTTTGGCAAGACGCCATTTGGTGAGGGGGAAAAACCAGCGGCGTTGGGCTACGGGGCGAATCGATGTCGAAAAGACCCGGCGGAAGAAATCGACCAGACGGTTGAGGTCATAGACCGGCGAAGGCCGGTTGCCGACAAAAGGCGAAGCCTTCACGTAACGGGCGTAGAGATCTGGCGTGTCGTCAACATGCAACACATAGTCCGCCAGCGCCTCCAAAGACGAGAAATCATCGGCACAAATGAAGCTGTCCGGATTGAAATCCTCCTTCACCCGAGGATCCCCCCAGTGGATGGGAATTGTTTTTGCATGGAAAGGGTCGACCAGCTTTTCCGTCGTCCAGCCCGGGCGGAAGCGATTTTCGAATGCGATATTAAAGCGGTAGTGACCGATCCAATCGATCTTTTGCTGGTAACGATTTTCCTTGGGAACGCGAAACCCGGTGTTGTTCAAGGCGGGCCCAGCTGAATCCACCTTTCGTCTGCGGTTGAGAATATGGAAAAAGTCCTGCCTTTTCTGAGTGGTGCGGTCGGCATAGGCGCAGAGGAGGGAACAGAAATGGGGCTTCGTGGCTCTGATCTTCTCCGCGTCTACGGCCTTGGCTCGGATCATCGGTTCGAGTTGCTGATCGAAGGCGTAAATCGGAAGGTAGTAGGCGCGTGGATCCTCTACCTTGTGGGGGACGATGGCGTAATCGCATTCTTTCCAGTCCGGGCCGTAGAGCTCTTGCGACCAGTAGATTTTCACACCATTTTGAAGGCGGTGTTGGTGTCCAATGTGGCCATAAATGACAAATTCGGCTGGGTCGTCCCAGATGATGTCAAAATGGGGAGTCAGGAGATCTGTAAAAAAACGGCGCCCACCTGCGTGTAGGTCGCAAAAACCGAGGGAGATGGAAGGTTTTTTCACGCGAAAAATTCTAGACCTTTGCGAGTCAGATCGGCAAGGGGCCTCCGAAAGGCGACATTTTCTACCACTTGGGTTTGAAGCTTCTGTGCGAAATCCCAAAGCGAGGGGGTTTCGATGAGACGGTTCGCTAATTCCACACCCTTTTTCAGGCTGCGGCAGTCCATTCCAGGAAGCAGTGGCGAGATCTGGGCAAGGGACTCAGCGTTACCCAGAAAAACCGATCCGGAAAGGATAGACTCGACGGCCCAATTCCCCCATCGCGATCTGGGAGTGGTGTGAAGGCAGGCGAAGGCAGAAAACATTTTATGAAGATATTCCAATGCATTACCTGACGGACGGTCCAGAGGGATTTGGGAAGCGGGCAAAGTGTCTTCCCAACTGCTTTTTTCAATCAGGAGAATGGAGCGCTTATCTGGGGGTTGCACAATGCGCCGCAGTCCAGCCCAAGAACGCAGCGATTGAAATTGCAGTGGAAATTCAAGGACATGAGGTCGATTGCGGGGTCTGGCGCGGTATCGGCGGAAACCATGGTTGAGAAAAAGATCATATCCGGATGCAGGAGAAAGTAGGGAATTTTTCTGGAGAGGGCCGCCCGCCTCGATCGAGTAGTAGGCCCAAAGGGTTCGGGGGCATTGCCGGACAATTCTTTCGGGAATCGGAATATCGATGCCAATCACCATGTCGTATTTGTTCCATGCGATATCATCCACGGAGGGGAGTTCACGACCCATAGGGGAAGATTCGATCTTGTGAATTTCTTCCATTTTATGGCGGAAGGAATTAGCAGGATCAGGATCGTAGGCCTGCTTTTCTTTCCAAAGAAAGGTTTCGGGTTCAGCCGCTTGGCGGACCACGTGGTAATCGGCGCCAAGGTCGGCCAAAAATGAGAATGGTCCAAGGTGGCAAACGCTCGAAAGAACTGTTTCCTGCCAAGATCCTTTCCCGGGCTGGGGGTATAAGGCTTGGTAAGCGGTTTGTTTGACTAAGGCAATTTTTCGGGACCGCCAAAAATCAATATCCTGATCTACGGAGGAATCGGAAATGGCTGCGGGGCAGGCGTGAATCTCTGCCCAGTCCAACAAAGGGCGGGGCAAGAAAAAACCGAATTTTTCCCAATACTGGGCCAAAGGCAAGAGGCGGAATGAAGACGGGAGGAGGACTGGCATCGAAACGAATCTTATAGAATCAGGGGAGGGGAGCGAGAGGAAGATACGATTTTTGGGGCATCTATGCTAAAACTGCCGAATGAAATCAGCCCTTCGTTTTGTACGCGGATGGTTTTACCGTAGATACCCTGCTGGCTCCCGCGGCTGGTATCGTAAAAAACTCGCTGGGTATGAGCGGAGGTGGGGGCTGGAGGAGCATGGTTTTACGAGGGAGGGTTTCTTCAGGGTATTTCAAAAGAGTTTTTTAATGGGGAATAAGCCCGGGCGGGTATACGAGTTGGTTGCAGGGGATGGGCTTGTGGGAAGTTTGGGAATTTGGCTGGAAGGACTCGAACAGGGATGGAAAGTGGAGGCATGGGAGCATGAGGCCCATCCGCTGGCATCTTTGCGCAAAAACCGTCTTAGGACTGAAATCTATGAAGGGCGCCTGACAAGATGGTCTGCGAAAGAGAGAAAAAAAGATCTTTATGGCATCACAATAAGGGGCGCGCGCGAGGCTACCGGCGTTTGTCGGGAAATCCGCACTAGGCAGATCCGGCCTCAATGGGTCGGCCTATGGAATCCGACGATGCGACCTGCCTGGTTTCAGCGAATGAGAAGTGCGGGCTATCAGCTCGTGTTGGTTTATCAGCGGATGGAGTTTTATCGGGATAAAAAAAGATGAATGTGGCATTCCATTCAAGTTCAATGTCGTTACGCGGGTCAGAGAATGCCCTTTGGGATTATGCGAACTTCAACGAAACGATCCTCGGCAACCATTCCATGATTTGCCACCCAGCGAAACTGGAGAACGATGAAAATCCCACGTTTGCGAAATGGAAATCCAGATTTCCACTTATTCCATATCGGACGAAGGCCGAACTAAGTTTGAAGCTTGGGGAGCGAGAGTGTGATGTCCTATATCAGATTAAGCCTGGACCTTATGATGGATTTGTCGTTCCTGGGCTAAAAAACAGCATTCATGCAATGTTTCTGAGTGATGAATTTCATGGGGATTGCTTTGCCTATGTCTCGCGCTGGGCCTCGAGAGTCATGACGGGGAGGGAGGAGTCGTTCGTCCCGCATTTTGTTCCGCAGTTGGAAAGCAAGGTAGGACTAAGGGAAAGCCTAGGTATTTCGACGAAGGCAAGAGTTTTTGGCCGTCATGGAGGCTGGGATACTTTCAACATTCCCTTTGTTCAAAAAGCTGTTGCTCGTCACGCTCGGCAAAACCCTGGTGATCACTTCGTTTTTCTCAACACCGAGCCCATTCGTGGGACGGAACGGGATGCCAATGTGCATTATCTTTCAGCCACTGTGGATGTAGATGAAAAAGCGAAATTCCTCGCAACCTGCGATGCTATGCTGCACGCACGCTTGCACGGGGAGACGTTTGGATTGGCCGTGGGGGAGTTTGCTGTGTTAGGGAAGCCAGTGATTACATTTTCAGAGTCAAGGGAGAAGGCCCATCTTGAGATGTTGGGAAATCAGGCTCTGCTATACCGACACGCTGGCGAATTGGCTGAAATCCTAAGGGATTTTAGTCCTCATAGGACCCAGGGGACGGAGTACGAAATATTTGCCGACCCGAAGGTTGTGATGGAATTCTTTCGAAAAAAGTTTCTTGAGAACTAAAGTCCAAGGCGAGGGAAAGTGATGGAGCGCTTTACCCCTATTTGCTGGTCGGTCATGATCTCGTAGGAAAGTTGCAGAGAGGGTAGGCATCCGCCTAAGGAAAGGTTTCGCAGGCGGAAGAAAAGTTTCGCGATGCGCATCCGGACTGTTTTGCGATTCACATCGGCCAGAGCATTTTCTTCGTGTGGGCCCAGTCTTTTTGCGATGTCATCTCCGTGCCAGGTGAAGAGTCCGATGGGTTTGCGGACGGAGACAAGCTTCAGGCCGAGCTTCATTTGACGGCGGAACCAGACGTGATCCCCGACGACGCGATATTCGGCAGGGTAGGGGCAACGTTCCCAAATTAGACGACGAAACAAGAACGAGCACGTTTGGATAGGCATATGCCAGTCGGCATCGATGGCGCGGGGAACGGTGATTTGGTTGAAGAGGTAGAGGAAGTTGAGTTGTCCATCCAACATGATGGTGGGTCCGAAGACGGCGTCGGCACCAGATTGCTCAAGTTTTTGAAGAGCTTGGGCCAGGCCTGCCCTGTCGTACTGCTCATCGGCATTGAGGTGGCCGAGGATGGGGCCGCGAGCGGCAGCCATGCCTTTGTTGAGGGCGTCGTACATCCCCTTGTCAGGACCAAGGATCAACCGGATATCTTTGTGCTGCTTCAGGTATTCCAGAGTTCCGTCCGTACTACCCCCATCCACTACGATATGTTCGTAACTTTGGCCCTGTAGGGCATGCCTGACTGAGCGAACGCACAGTTCGATCCAGCGGATCGAATTAAAAACCGGGGTTACGATGGAAATGTCGCAAGCCGACATAAATAGTTACGAACTCTTTTTCAGAAAAGAGTCCATTGCATGACGATCCCGGGCCTTACAAAAAAACCAGGCGAGGTAGATAAAGTTCAGAGAAGCCCAGAGGCCGAGGAGCCACAGGTAGTAGTGACTACAGGGGCCCATCATGGGGAGAAGGCGCCAAAGGGCAAAGGCAGCTAGGCCAAGCCAGAGGAGAGTCCAGTGTAGGGTGAAGAAGCTAAAGAAGCGGAGGGGGGCGGACGGGACGAAGCCGCCTACCTTGGGAGCGTCGACGGGGTAGAAGTAAAGGTCTTCGATTTCAGATCCTACCAAGCTTGATTTGCCCAGGACTTTATTGAGGCGACCTTCGACAAAACGAGCGTGAATACGGGCGAAATCTACAAAATGAAGGTAGAAGCAGGACTGGGTTCCAGCGGTGATAACGAGCAAGGGAACGAGGGCCAGAGATACAGGGCTATCCCAGAGAAGGCAGCCTATCACGAGAACGAGAAAGAGGTAGAGACCGTTGAAGAACTTTTTGTGGTAGGCGTACTGCATCTCGCGCATCCGGCGAAGCTGATCCATCCAAAGGGCAATCTTATGGTCGGTTTGTGGCATATCTCCTTTATGCCCAGCGCACAGCCAAAGGACAACCTTGTGACTTTCCTGCAGCGGGCTTTTGGGAGAAGGTAGAAAAGTGAATCCTATAGAAAATAAACCAGATTCCCGTGTGCCAGGGATAGTTGGGGTAGGGCTTTTGTTGGCCTTGGCTTTGGGGTTCGGGCTGGGGCAGAAATTCGGTACGGGTGGGGTTGAGCCCGAAAGCTTGCCCGCTCCGTCTGCACCCTCTCTTTTTCAACTTCCATCGAAACTGGTAGTTTATCAGGAGGGACCTGCGATTCCTGCTTTGTGGCTGGATACCTTTTCGAGTGGAGTGGGAAACCCAAAGATAGATTTACGGGTTTTAGAAAGGGGTTCAGACGGGTCGTGGCCGTCGGACGGAGATGTGTACTTGATCAAGGCACGGACTTTCCAGCCTTTAAGCCAGATATTTTCTTGGGCTGATCTTACAGGACGGGTGTCCCTAGAAGGAATCAATCCTGTATTCCAAGGACAAGCGTTCGATCCCAACGGAGTTCATAGTCGTCCATGGAGAGTAAGCCCATGGTTTTTTATGAAAAA
>Ga0214921_10005154_pt1 | contig 18640 bp, 20 predicted proteins | sample LL1505_MetaG_FD_177992 | JGI IMG/M metagenome (GOLD analysis project Ga0214921, IMG submission 177992) | Freshwater microbial communities from Lake Lanier, Atlanta, Georgia, United States - LL-1505 | ecosystem: Environmental > Aquatic > Freshwater > Lake | place: USA: Georgia | collected... | reverse complement strand
TGCGCTGGGGGCTCAGGCCGCTGACTGTGACATGGAAAAGTCCCGCCCGTAACGCCTTGGGCGAGGCAAACCTGCAAAACCTCATTCGACTAGGCGTGGATCATATGGATTTCAGCATCAACCCTGAGGTGGAGAAAAAGTTTGCCTGGGAAGCATTTAGAAAATTCGGCAGTCCGGCTATTCCGATGCACATGGCATTGCACGCAATCCCCATGCGGGTGGCGGTCAACTACCAGATCCCTTTGATTCTTTGGGGAGAAAATTCAGCTTACGAATACGGCGGGGATGAGGATGAAAATCTGAAAGGGACCCAGCTTACTCCGGAATGGTTTCGGCGTTATGGGGTGACTCATGGCACCCGGGCGGAGGACTGGAAGAGTCCTCGACTCACGCTGGAAGAATTGACCCCGTATCGTTTTCCTTCGTCTGCGGAGCTTCGCCGGTATCCCGTGCGGGCCGTCTTTTTGGGTCAGTATTTTCCTTGGGATCCCCTGAAGACGTACCGGGAGGCAAAGCGGTATGGGTTTCGACCGGCTACACGTCCCAAAACTGGGCTTTATAATTTTGCGGACATCGACGACAGTTTTCTCATCACCCTCCATCACTGGATGAAATGGTATAAGTTCGGGTTCACCCGCCTTTGGGATAATCTTTCCCAGGAGATTCGGCGCGGAAGGATGAGTCGTGCTGAAGCCATCCGAATCGTCAAAAAACGGGGAGAGGAGTCCGCACGGGTTGAAATTGGGGAGTTTTGCCGTTACTTAGGCATTTCACCGCACAAATTTCATAAAGTGGCAGAGACCTTCCGAAACCGTAAGATATGGGAAAGGGACAAGAGCGGAAGGTGGGAGCTCAAAAAGTTCCTAATCCCGGACTGGCCTTGGCGAAAGACTTAGCTGCGCGTCAAAGATCTATGAAATTTACTCCGCAGCAGCCTCCACGAGCTTTTCAAGTCGGGCCGACCGGGCAAATCACCCTGCTCGACTATGGTAAAATACGATTGGAACCAAACGAACAAGTCACCTTCATGCTGCCCGAAGGGGGCGAGTACGATGTGACTCGAAAAGAGTGGGGATTTTATGCAACTCCATCCTTGAATGGGAGGTTGGAGCAGTTTGGGTTACGGGGCGTGCTGATCAAAAATCGTGCGACGGGTAAGTTTTTCGTGCTTTTGGTAGAGAAAGGGAAAGAAAAACAGTTCGATGATTACTGCGTACAGGAAAATCTGTCGGTTGTTGCATGGATGGATAGCAGTAGCGCGTTGGAGGCATTAGAGAAAAAGGCCAAATTATGACTAGAGGAACTTCACTTTCCTGTCCCTGCGGCAAGCCTGATCCAGTACCTGCCTTTCAGTACAATCAACCTCCTGAAGGAGAGACCCGTTTTGACTTGCGGGGGCAAACCTATCAACGGGCGTATAAGAAATGTCGGAACTGCGGCCATTGGCATGCTGAGATCCAGATGGATCTGACTGACTTCTATCGGGGCGGGTATGTGGACGGGACGTATGGGAATCGATTAAAAGAAAACTTCAAACGGATTCTCGCTCTTCCCGAGAGCAAATCGGATAATGCCGCGAGGGTGAAGAGGGTCTTGGATTTTGCAAAAAGAAAATGGGGAGAGAAAAAAACACCGAGTCTTCTCGATGTAGGGTCAGGGCTTGCGGTTTTTCCCTATCGAATGAAAGAGGCGGGCTGGCAGGTGACGGCCTTGGATCCTGATGAGCGGGCTGCAGCCCACGCCAGAGAAAATGCCGGAGTAAAGTCAGTTCATGCAGATTTTCTCCAATGGGAACCGAAAACTGGAGAGCGATTTGATGTGATTACGTTAAACAAAGTATTGGAGCATGTGGAAGAGCCAATCACTATGATGGCTCATGCCCGAAAATGGATCCAACCCGGGGGTTTTTTTTACATCGAAGTTCCAAATGTAACAGCTGCTCAAAAGGGACCGGGGAGAGAAGAATTCTTTATCGAGCATCTGCATGTTTTCAGTGAATCAAGCCTTGTTTCAGTTGCTCAAAGAGGAGGCTGGAGTGCGGATTCAGTTTTTGAACTTCAGGAACCTAGCGGCAAGTTAAGTCTCTGCGCATTTTTTTCAGAAACGTGAAAAAGACTGCTCAAGGAAATAAGGTTTGGGAAATTGAGCACCGCGTGGCTCATTGCTATTCCACTTGGGGCAAAACCTATTTCAAAGAGTACTACAAATCAGCCCAAGCCTATCCGCCGGTCCACCTTCAAATTGTAAAAGACGAATTGCGGAGACACGGGGCTCAAAATGTTTTGGATGCCGGATGCGGTCCAGCCTCGATGTTAAGGGAATTAAGGCAATTCCGAACGCGGCGTTTCGGGTTTGATCTGACGCCTGGCATGGTGGATGAGGCCAAGCGGGTTTTGTCCAAACAAGGAGTCCCTCCAAAGCATATTTGGACCGGAAGTGTTCTCGACCCCCGCGCCTATCGGGGCCCGAAAGACGGAGTCCGGCATAAGTTTGATTCTGCGCTATGTTTTGGCGTCCTGCCGCATATCCCAGAAGCCATGGATAAAAAAGTGTTTTCCCTTTTACGGAAAAATGTGATTCGCGGAGGATTAGTTTTGGTGGAAGCCCGAAACGAACTTTTTTCTCTCTTCACTTGCAACCGATATAGCTTCAGGTTTTTAGAAGAGCGCCTGATTCGTCCTGATGCTTGGGCAGGAATTTCCAGAGGAATCAAAAAAAGCACGGCTACTGCCCTGCGACGACTTCAAGGGCACTTTCGCATGGACTTGCCGCCGATCCGCCAAGGCAAAGCAGGGGAGCCGGGTTACGACGAGGTTTTATCGCGAACCCACAATCCCATGATTGCTGCGAAACAGTTTGCCCAAGCAGGATTTGGAAAAGTAGAAGTATTGTTTTATCATTACCACTGTTTGCCTCCCATGTTTGAGGGCACCAACCCCGAATGGTTCCGAAAACAGAGTCTCCGAATGGAAAATCCGCGCGACTGGCGCGGTCATTTTATGGCATCAGCATTTATACTCAAAGGAATTGCTGCTTGATCACAACGGACGGCTACCAGGTGTTTAATATCTGGGAACATAGTTCGACGGTTGCCAGCTTATACCGTTCGCGGTGTCGCAAAGAGGAGCCGGAGATGGACTGTGCGAGGCAAGCCACCGCAATCTTGTCCAAGGTTGTTCAGCAAGGCGATAGGTTGCTGGATGTTGGTTGTGGGAGTGGATATTTTTTCCACTCCATTTCGGGGATGAAACTGCATTACACGGGGATTGATGCTGCCCCGAGTCTGATACGAATTGGGCAAGAGGAGATGCCGCGGTGGGGTTGCTCAAAAGAGAGTTTGATTTGCACCAGGATCGAAGATCTGCAAGGCGTTGTTGACCATGTGATTTGTCTGAATGTTTTGTCTAACATCGAAAACTTTCATCGTCCCTTGGAGCGACTTCTGATGATTGCAGGAAAAACTCTAATTCTACGGGAATCTATCTGGGATCTTCCTTCACAATATTGCTATGTGCAGGACACATTCCTGGACAATGGAGTCAATCTGCATGTCCATGTAAACACCTACAATTCTGGCGAAATACAACTCCTAGCTAAGAGAATGGGCTTTGTCGCGACACCCTTGATGGATGAGCGGACTCAAGGCAAAGCCGAACTGGTGATCGGACATCCTCACCACTGGTCTTTTATGGTTTTTAAGAAGTCAAAATAATGAATTCTTCGATGGCGCGAATCCGAGGGCATATTTCCAGTGGGCGTAGTTTATCGGCGCAGAACTTTATGAGTTTTAGGAGCTTTGGCGTGGCACGTATGGGCAAAATGCATCAGATCAAAATTGGGTCGGCCAACCTAGCCTCGACGGATCAAAATTGTATATTCAGTAAAAGTCTTGGGCAAAACCGGATAGGCACTGTTTGGGATGGAGCCTTTTGGAGTAAGCAAACCGAGTATTCGGGTGTCCTAATCGTGGATCAATATGCGAACAAGGGCTTTCCCGAATGCCTAAAGAAATTTCAGGGCGACTTTGCTCTATCTTTATACGATGAATTCTCAAGCACGTTGTTCCTCGCGCGGGATCGTTTGGGAGTCCGGCCGCTCTATTATGTAGCCACCTCCAGTTGGATTGCTTTTTCGTCCCAACCGTTGCCATTGACAGAGTTGCCTGGAGTAGGACGGGAGCCTGATCCTATCTTTTTAGGATTATATGCGGGATGTCACTATCGAACATTTGATAATGATCCTCATGCGTCACCTTATAAAAATATTCGGCAGGTTCCGGCAGGACACTGGGTAAGGTGGTGCGGGGGAACCTTGGAGGTAGAACGCTATTGGGGGCTTTCAGATGAAGCGAATTTGCAGGGATCCGAAGAGGCATTGAGCAAAGAATACCGGAAAAAAATACTCAGCGCTGTTCAGATACGACTGAAAGAGTCCAAAAAACCTGGCTTTTTGCTTTCCGGGGGAATGGATTCGTCGTCGGTCCTCTCTTCTGCGGTTTCTATCACAGGGCGGAAGCAGAGGGCGTATTCAGCCACCTATTCGGATTCTGCCTATGACGAAACAGGGGAAATTCGGACGATTCTCGATTCAAAAGTAAGCCATTGGACTAATGTGAGGGTGGGGGAACAATCTGTCCTTGAAAAGATCCGGCAAATGGTCCGCATTCATGAAGAGCCTGTGGCAACCGCCACTTGGCTCAGTCACTTTGAAGTATGTCGTCAAGCTTCACAAAACGGAATTGGCGCATTTTTCACAGGACTGGGGGGAGACGAGCTCAATGCCGGCGAGTATGAGCACTTTATTTTCTTTTTTGCCGATCTGCATCGTCTGGGGAAGAGAAGTATCCTTAGAAAAGAAATTGCCTCTTGGCAGAGGCATCATGACCATCCCATCTTTAGGAAAAACCCAGCGATTGCCATGGACTTGATTCGAAGACGGACAGACTTTGCAAGGCATGGCTCCGTTCGACCCGACGAAAGGCTTTATCTGCGCTACAAGCGGTGTGTGAACCAGGAAATCTTCAACTTATCCCTTTTTACTCCAGTGTTGGACAGAATTTTCTCAGACTCACTGAAAAACAGATCTTACCAAGATATTTTTAGGGAAACCGCGCCGTGTTGTCTTCGGGCCCAAGATCGAAACGGGTGGGCATTTGGCCTTCCCCATCATAATCCCTTTTATGATGTTGATCTTGTGGAGTTTATGTTCCGAATCCCCGGGACGTTAAAAATCCGAAACGGGGTTACCAAGCATTTATTGAGAAAGGCCATGAAAGGAATTTTGCCTGAATCGACCCGAACGAGGGTAAGAAAAACGGGCTGGAATGCACCGGCCCATTTATGGTTTTCCGGAAACAATGGAAATGTTCTTAAAGAAATGGTGAGATCGAAAGCAGTGCGAGGTTCGGGGATTTACCGTGTTTCTGAAGTTGACCGAATTATTGATGAACATAACGATATTGTTTCCAGAGGGAAGCAAATGGAAAATCACATGATGTTTCTTTGGCAGCTTGCCAACCTCTGTATTTGGCTGGAGGAACTCGCTTAGTTTGGAAATTCTTGTCCTAGCACCGTTTGCTGCTGTCGAAGCTTACCATTATCCCTTGATAGCCTTGGCGCGGGAATTGGGGGCACTCGGACATCGTCTGACCATGGTACACTGTCGTCGAGCCATGGACACGGGTTGCACGGCTATGAACGCCCTGAATGTTTCGGATCGGGCGGGAATTTCCGAGAAAGCCAAAGTCTGTGCTCGCTGTATCCAACGGGCCGAGGCGTCCGAACGGGTGGGGTTTTGGGATACGCGGTGGCTGGAGCCTGGTAAAGACGCGGGGCCAGTAGATTTTCGTCGGCTGGGGATCACCCCCGCCCAGATTCGTAATTGCGCGGCCTACGAGCTTCTTTTACAACGAAAAGCTGAAACCATTCCTAGGGATTCTGACTTTGTTGAACCGTGGCGCATGAGGGAAAAAGCCCTCCGAGGAATCCTTCCTCAAGCAGTGCGGATCTTGGAGGAAAAGAAGTATCAAGGCCTGATTTGTTACAACTCCCTTTATGGAATTCACCGTATTTTTCTCGAAATGGGACATCATCGCGGAATTTCCACTCTTTCTTTGCACCATTCGCTGAATGCGGGAGAGGAGGATGGCTTTGTGCTCTTCCGAGACAACGTGTTTTCCTTTTTGGAGGAACTCCAAAGCCGATTTCCCCGAAAAGGCCTCCTCGACCGGGGTGACCAGGAGGCCATTCGCCGGCATGAAAATGCGCTATTCCGGTCCCAGAAACTGTGGTCTTACTCGACCCCTCATAAAAAGGGTTTCCAGGGCGAGGGCAAAAAGAATTTTCTACGGAAAGCCTTGGTGTGTCTCAGTTCTCCCGACGAGGTTTTTGCGGCCCGCTTTGCAGGGGTTCTGTCGCCTTCTAGGAAGCCAGCTTTCGCTGACCAAGTGGCTTGGATCCGTTGGGTTCGTCAAAAAGCGAGGGAGCATCCTGAAACCCTGTTTTGGATCCGACCTCACCCGCGGTTGTTTCCAAATCGGCGAGAGAGACAGATGTCTTCGCTGGGAGTGAAGTTGGAAAAGGAAAGAAAGAAGCTGCATCCGGCCAACTTTTTCTGGCCTCCCGAGGCAGAGCAGGGGTCGGTTTGGCAGCATTTGGCGGATACCGATGTGCTGCTGAATGCTTGGTCGACGTTGGGAGAGTCGTTTGGGCGAAGGGGCATTCCGGTGATGACATTTTTCCCCGGTTATGCCAACAGCGGGGATCGGGTGGGGTGGACGGCGCGTACGCCCAGAGGCTTCTCCCTCTTACTGGCTCGCCTCCTTCGACAACCTAGGGCGTGGAGTCACGCGGTCTCTTCGGACGCATGGACAGGGGACTATTTGACTCATAATCGATTTCGTCTTCGGATCAAGCCGAGGTGGTGGGCACGAATTCTTCTCCGTCTTGTCCGGGGCGTTCAACGGGAGGAGTTTTTCCTCAAAGGATTGATCTTTCGAGATCCTTTTAGATTTTCAGGAAGAAAAACTCTTGTCCGGATGTTGGCGAACATGGGAGAATCTTGAAATGGGACAATTCAAAGATTGGACTCGTCTGGGCAAGGGGATCCTTTCTTTCCATCTTACGGGCAAGCAACAGGAAAAAGCCTACCAAGCCATGATCGGGCTCTTTTGCCGAACCGGGGGTTGGAGCAACGATGTGCTTTCCCGTGCCATTCGGGTGATGCGGCCCAAGGCAGATCTTTCCCTGAAGGAGACTGACGCAAACCGTAGTCGGGACTGGGCGCAAGAGCTGGAAGAGAACGGAATCGTATCGCTGGGCAAGTACCTTACCCCCGAGACCTGTGCAGAGATGGAAGCGTGGGCACGATCCACTCCAGCTGCCCCAAAGCCAGAACGACCCGATTTGCCAAAAAATATCTGTCCTAATCCAGAGCAGCCTATTGCTGAGGGCTACTACTTTTCCGAGCAGGATTTGGTTGGGCACCCCATGGTTCAGCGGCTCATGACCGATCCCAAACTCCTCGCCCTTGCGCAAAACTATCTAGGCTGTGAACCCATCCTCAGCATTGTGGCGATGTGGTGGAGTTGTGCTGGAAAATTCAGCGGGGACGCCGCCCGCGCTTTGGCCCAAATGTATCATTTTGATATGGATCGGCCTCGGTGGCTGAAAGTTTTCTTTTATGTCACGGACGTCAATAGTTCCAACGGTCCCCACGTTTTTGTCCGAAAAACCCATCGAACCGGCCGTTTTCCCCGGACGCTACTGGCCAAGGGTTACACACGCCTGACAGATCAGGAGGTAAGCCAGTTCTTCAGCGACGAGGATCAAATGCAGATTGTCGGAGGCCGGGGAAGTGCCTTTGCTGAGGATACCCGAGGTATTCACAAAGGTCTGATACCGGAGAAGGGCTACCGACTGGTGTTACAACTGGAATTTTGCAACAGCCTTTTCGGCGGCCAGTTTCAGAAGCAGTTAAAAATTTCGGAGAGCGCTCTAGAGCCGTACGTGCGGGAGACCATGCGGAAGTATCCTGGGATTTATCGCCGTTTCACGTGGGCTTGATAAAAGAGGTCGATGATGGATTGGACTTTGGCCTTTTTGACATGCCGTCCGTCCTCGGGCTCGAAGGCCGCAGGATCCAAAACGCACAATTCATAAGACGGAAAATAAATTGTTTCAGAGCAAGCCTCGGTCACTTGTCCGGCCACTGTCCGCAGGATTGACTTGCTCTCCAAATTTGCCACGGTGATATCCTTTTCGCGAAAAGTGCGCGCCAGAGGTATCGGGGAAACCGAAATAAAGATGGGCACTTCCGGGCCCCGAAATTTCCGTATCAGGCCCAAGAGGTTCTCAACGTAGTGCAAGCTGGAGGCGAAATCCAAATTTCGAAAATAGCAGAAAGGCTTAGATTCCGGGTTACCGTAATCAGGCTCGGCGCAGGCGGGAAGGTCGGTGGCCTTTATCCACCAAGCTTCCGTCAGACCCAAGGTAAAAACAAAAGCTTGGGCGTGTTGAAAAGCCTGGCGAATACTCGCGTCCATGGCGGCGCGCAGGCGGATAAGGTTTTCTTCCGAATCGGCAAACACCAGGCGCCGGTGGGGGTCCTGAAAAACAATCCGACCCCCTTTGGTGCATGGGAATATGGAGCGCGGAGCGACCTTTTCCGGACAGAAGGCGATTTGCGCTTCCAGGTGGAGGGACGCAGGGGTATACCATTGATAGTGAACTCTCTCGTCCCAAACTCCCCAAGCTGGAATTTCGTGGGAGAAGGAGGAAAAAAGGGCGAGATCTTGCGGCGACAAGGCCGGCCTGACCGGAAACCCCAAGGATTGGAAGGAGTTGCGGACTTCGTTGGCAAAACAACTGCCCATAGTACAAAGAGCGTCCCCAGGTCGAATTCGGGGTTGTAAAGAGAGACTGATTTTTCCTTTTTGATGAAATCTAACCCAAAATTGATGAGGCGAAGAAGTAACCTTCCCCCCAACCCCGGCCGTCTTGGCAAAAAAACGGGGCAATTGAAACTGCATGGAGAGATCTTAAAACATTGGGGAGCCGTCCTCAAGGCGTATGTGTCGGCGCTCCGGCGAAAGCCGCTAAATCGAAACCTAGAAGCAGTGCAGAGCGAATACCAAAACACTTGGGGTGGACTTTCCGTCCAAGCTAAACGGCTTCGTACATTAGAGGAGTTTTTGTGTCTGGTCGGGGATGCTACGGGACCCGAGCTGCACATGAGAAATCACGGGCTGGCTTGGGGAGCGAACGATGTAAGTCGTCAATACATCAACGGCATCCGGCGCACCCTGATCAAAAACTTTAGCCGAATTACCAGCGTTTTGGAATTTGGTTCCGGATCGGGCAGGAATCTTCTTGCTCTGAAGAACCAAAATCCTACGTGGGAAGTACGGGGATATGAACTCACTAAGGAGGGAGTCGGGATTGCGGGTCGGCTTGCGAAAAAGTTCAGTTTGCCCATAACCGTGCGGCAAAAAAACCTTTGGGATCTTTCTGGTAATCCAGAGGCCGACGTAGGATTTACTTGTTTTGCCCTAGAGCAGGTGAATTGCGGGGTTTCCGACGCAGCCCGGCTTTTGCAAAAAATCCTCTCAAAAGTCCGGCATGGGATCGTGCTACTGGAGCCGTTAGTCGAATATTACCCCCAGACTATCCGAGGGTGGTTTGCACGGCAGGAACACAGAAAAGTCGGCTATTGCTCCAATATGGGACGCGCCTGCGAAAAATTGGCACGAGAGGGTCTGGTTCGCATTCGGCGCTATTCATATCCCGACTCACATAATCCCTTGATGTTTCCTCAGTTGGTCATTTTGACGAAGGTTCGAGCCACGTCTCGAAGGCAGCACGGAAAGAAGAGGGATTCACTTGGAGATCTCGGCCGATGGCCTCGGCTTGCCAACAGGCGTAACGGCAACCTGACCCGCCGGCAACGGCCCAATAACAGGGGTTGAATTCCGACCCAAATAACTCAATTACCTTGGTGCCGGCTCGGCAAAAAACAAGATTAGCCAAGCCTGCGCCATGGGGACTAATCACAATTTCGGCTTGATGGAAAAGGCGGACTTGATCCTGAAAGGAGAAATCCTCCAGAAAAATCCGGCGAAATTCCCATGGGCGAAGGGCAGCTAGAACGTCATCCTCGTTGAGCAATCTTCGGCAATTGGCCCGGTCCCTCGAAATTAATAAATAGCGACGGGACGGATCGTTCCTTCCCCGCTCTGAGGGCAAAAATCTTCTAAGGAAATTGAAAGAATCCATGGGTGGATCGCCTGTGGGGCCAGGCAGTGAGGGAACAGCCAGGTCATCGCAAATAAAGTGGCTCCGTTTCTTCAAAAAAACCAACTTCTCCCTAGAGATCCCCATCGATTCTAAAGGTGAGAGTAGACCAGGGTGTGGGGGTTGATTGATCAAAAAGTAATCGAAGGAGGCAAGTGCTTCGCCAGCCTGCTCGAGCAGGCCAATGCGGGGAAGAACATCCCATAGCCAGTGAAAGTAAGTTTCTCCCCCCGTAGTGGCGAGAAGGGCACCACGTCCGGAGAGACGCACGGGGCGGGGAAGCCACAGCCGGCGCAGGAGCGAGTGATCGAAGCGGGGGTTTTTCCAGTCCAGAGAAACCTCCGCGAGGATAGGACCATGGGGAAGGAACACGCCGACCGGAAGCCCCGACACATGGCAGCGATCGGGGCGAAAAAAGAAACTGGAAATCAGGGTTACCTTAGCCGCTGAAGTAAAATCAAAGGAAACTCCCCAATTCCTTTCCGGCAAAGGACGGCTGGACTCTTCCTGAAGGCGGAGCTGACGGAAGTGAAGACGCTTCAAAAGGCCGGGCTCTGCAAGAGCCGTTGCTCCCGGAAAATCACGGTCCAGAAAAATGATTTTGGACGGCGATAATCTATTCAGCAACCATGGTGCCCATTGTCCCAGCCACACAAAAAAAACGCGTAAGAACATTACAATGTTTACCTCAGCAGGATTTCGATGTGAACAAAATTTCAAGACTTACGCCTTATGAGAAATGTTAGAATGTATTGAAAAACCTCTTTTTCTAACAACTCGCGAAGAGGATTTTGTAGAGCTTATCGTTGAAAAGTGGAAATCCATTGAAAGATAAGATGGTAATCGCAGATTCAAACAAAGGGCGATAAGTAGAGCTAGAATCTGTAGGTCCAAATAAAGTTGAATAACCAGATGCTGAAAAAAATAAAACGATTTCTCTATCGGGTTCTCCCCGAATGGAGCAGTTCATTTCATGCCAAGAAACGAAAAGGCTTCCAATCAAAGTGGAGAGGGGAAGAGGTGCTGGAATGCCAAGCTGAACAGGGCCGGATCTTTTGGGAAGAGGTGCTGACTTATTCAGAATCACCAGAAAAGGCACACCTCGAACTGCTTGGAGAAGCGGCTTTGAGTTATCATAACGACACCGCACCAACAGCAGGGTTGCCTTGTAAGCGGTCTGACTATCGACTTCCTGCAAAAGTTTCCCAAGAGTTGGCCGAAATGTTTGGACCCCAGAAGGTAATGGAAAAGTTCAAGGAGGTTTTCCTCTTATGAAAGCCTCTCGCGCTCCGGTTGTCGTTTTTGCTTATCGCCGACCCCGGCATCTTGAAAAAGTATTAAAGGCTCTGGGGGGTCAGCCAGAAGCTGGGGAGACCCAGGTTATCCTCTTTCTTGATGGCGCTCGGGGGAGTAGTGATCGAAGTGATGTGGCAGCGGTTAAGAAAGTGGCCGAAGAGACAAAGGGGTTTCGGGATGTCCGAATTTGCACGGCTGAAAAGAATAAGGGGTTGGCGCGTTCGATCACAGAGGGTGTGGGGACCATATGTCGGGAGCATGGAGAAGCGATTGTTCTGGAAGATGATATTGTTCCACTTCCCGGATTCTTGTCCTTTATGAATGAAGCCCTAGGCAAGTATCGAGACAACCGCAATGTCATGCAGATTTCAGGTTATGCATACCCGATTCCGAATGAGCCGCTTAGCCATGTGTTTCTTCCCTTAACAAGTTGCTGGGGCTGGGCTACTTGGCAAAGGGCATGGACGGAATACCATTGGGATCGTGAGAAAGCACAAAAGGATCTTCAGAATCCAGATTTTGTTCACCGGTTCGATCTCGGAGGGGCTTATCCTTACAGCCAACTGCTTCAGGATGTGGTTCGGGGAAAATCGGACTCTTGGGGAGTGATTTGGTACTGGAATGTATTCCGACGAGGCGGAGTTTCCCTTTTCCCCTCAAACAGCTTGGTTGAAAACATCGGATGGGACGGGACGGGGGAGCATGCAGAGAGCCAGGAGTTTTTTGGAAAAACAGCTACAGAAGATCGAGGAGTCATAACGAAGTGGCCCCAAGATATTAAAATCAATCAAGAGAACTTCCAGGAAGCCTGCGACTTTATCCGCTGTAGCCGAGAGAAAAAAAAGAAGCAGGGTATCTTGGCAAAACTTGGAAAAAAGCTAGGTCTAAATTAGGATAGACGCCTTGATAACCGAGTGCCTCAGATATTTAAGAAAGCGGGAAAAAGCCAAGAGAATGCGTGGCTTTCGCAAGGTCGCCTATTGGGGGGCGGGCACGGTTTTTGGTGAAGAATTTAGAATCAGCGCCCCACATGGGCAAAACTCTGTCACTATTGGAGAAGGATGTTTTTTGCAAGCCAAGCTGCTTCTCGAATCAGCAAAAGCGAGCATCCAAATCGGCAATGATGTTTTTATCGGATCCAACACTATCCTATGGACAGAAGATTCCATCCGAATCGGCAACCGGTGCACGATTTCTCACGGGGTCAATATCCATGATACTGACTCCCACTCGCTTTCTGCCCAAGAACGGCACGAGCGTTTTTTGGAAAAAATGCGACACGGCAAACATCTGGTTCCTGAAAATGCCAAATCGAGATCGGTAGTGATCGAGGATGATGTGTGGATTGGATTTAATGCGATCATTCTTAAGGGCGTCAGGGTAGGTCGGGGGGCCGTAGTCGGGGCAGGAAGTGTGATCACCAAGGACGTGGAGCCCTACACAATCGTGGTCGGGAATCCACAACGGGTAACGGGGAAAAGTCTTCCATGAACCACCCTTGGAAAATGTGGAAAAAATGGCGGCGAACCAACAAGAGCCGCAAATTCTGCACCTCACTCGGGGAAAATACGGTGGTAGAGGCTTCGCTCGAAAGGCGACAACCAGCCGGCGAGCTTCATATTGGAAAGGATGGACTGATTCGTGGAACATTGGTTCTTGAGCGTGCAGAAAGTCGGATCCGCATCGGAGATCGGGTTGCCATAGGAGGAGGAACGATCCTCGACTGTGCGCACGAAATTGTGATCGAGGATGATGTGATCCTGTCCTACGACTGTTTATTGGCGGACAGTGACAATCACAGCATCCGATTTCAGGATCGGAAAAACGATGTTGCGAATTGGAAAAAAGGGTTTCACGACTGGTCTAAATCAGCCATGGCCCCGATCCGGATTTGCCGTGGTGCTTGGATTGGAGCACGGGCGTGCATTCTCAAAGGAGTTCAAGTCGGGGAGGGGGCAGTGGTGGGAATGGGCAGTGTGGTGACCCGCAATGTGGAACCACACACCGTTGTGGCCGGAAATCCTGCCCGGTTGATCCGGGCAGTGGAATAAAACGCATCTAGGCCTTGGGCGAGAGTAGCCTTTCAAGAAGCTTTTTTCAGGCTATATATAGTGAATTCTAATGATTGAGGTTATTGAACACAAAGGGATGCGCTACGCGGAGGTGTTGCGTGCGGGCGCCCGAGTCGAGACGACCCGGTTTTTTTCCCCGGCGAAGTCATCCATGCAGTTCGGTCTGCTGGCCCACGGGGCTGGTTTTGTCGAGCCGGCTCATGTGCACCATCCGGTCAAACGGGAAATCAGGGATCTTCAGCAGATGTTTGTGGTGCAACGGGGGGTCGTGGCGGTTGATTTTTTTGATGTGGAAGGAAAAAAAATCTCCGAAGTCGTTTTGCGTTCTGGAGACGCCATTCTTCTTGTCGATGGCGCCCACTCGGTCAGGGTGCTGGAGGATATGCAGTGCGTTTCCGTGAAACAGGGGCCTTTTTTAGGAGCGGAAAAGGACAAGAAGGAGATTCAGGTTCAGTCATGATACCGGTCTTTGAGCCAGAAGTTCTTCCCGAAGACATCCAAGCGGTTCAAGCGGCTCTGTCCCGTGGTGAGATTTCGGGGAGTTTCGGTAAGGCGCTGGCGGAGTTTGAAAATGAATTTGCCGCTTACTGTGGTTGCAAACATGGGGTAGCAACCACCAGCGGAACCACGGCTCTGGAATTGGCGTCGGCCGCCGCTGGCTTTGGGCCCGGAGACGAGGTACTGGTGAGTGCCTGCACAAACATTGCTTCAGCCTTGGGGATTGTTCATCGCGGCGCCATGCCTGTTCCGGTGGATAGTGAGGCGCGAACATGGAATCTCGACCTCGATCTCCTGGAAAAGCTGATTACTCCCAAAACCAAAGGCATCGTGGCGGTACATCTTTTTGGACATCCAGTGGATATGGACAGGCTGATGAAAATTGCGCAGAAGCACCGTCTGACCGTCATCGAAGACGGGGCGGAAGCCCATGGAGCGAAAGTTCGAGGCAGGGTGGTGGGAAGTTTTGGGCAGATGTCTTGCTACAGCTTTTACGCCAACAAAATCATTACCACCGGCGAGGGTGGAATGGTGGTCACTAACGATGACGCGGTGGCGGAAAAACTCCGGCTTTGGAGAAATCTTGGATTCACCCAGCCGCGGTTTCGCCACGATGTAGCCGCTTACAATTTCCGCATGACCAGCTATCAGGCCGCGATGGGTAAATCTCAGCTAGGGCGGATTGCTGAAACGCTGGAAAAGAAGCGTAAAATCGCAAACTGGTATACCGAGAGGCTCACTGGTTTGCCTGGAGTCGGATTGCCAGTTGAGGAGCCATGGGCTTGGCATGTGTACTGGATGTATGCGTTGACGATTGGGCCTGAAGCGGGGCTGACACGGGATGCTTTCACGGTGCGACTGAAGCAAGAGGGAGTCGATACAAGGACATTTTTCTGTCCGATGAATGCGCAACCGTGCTTTCACGAGATTCCAGGTTTCCGTCCTCCCCCGTGCCCTGTTGCCGATCGGTTGTGGATGGAGGGGTTATATCTGCCCTCGAGTCACTTCTTGAAAGAGGCGGATGTAGAGAAGGTTTGTGCAAGCATCCGTCGAATTCTTTCCTCCCCTAAAACTTGAAAATTGGAGTTGTCGCAGGAAATCTTGACCCACGAATCGGTGGAGGCGCAAGATTTTGTCGCGAAATCCTGACTGAACTGATCGGTCGGAGCAGATCCGAAAAACATGAATGGGTTATTTTCGGGGAAGGCAGGAAAGAGGCGCGATTACCGGAATCAACCGCTTTTCGATGGAAGAAAGTCCCCGGGAAAAACCTAGGTGAACACCTGTTCGCTCGGGAGTTGAACATCCTCGCGCGCGAAGTGGATAAAGAGCGATGCTCTTTGGTTTGGTTCGTTGGGGGAGGCGGCTTTCCCGATCCTGTTTCTTGTCCTTATTTGGCCACGGTCTGGGACATTCAGCATAGAACACACCCGTATCTTCCCGAGATGCAGGAAGGCGAAGAGTGGGCCTATCGGGAAAAGAAAACAGCACCATTTCTTCGGCAGGCGGCTGGAATTATTGTGGGCACCCAAGAGGGTGCTGGGGAGATTCGGAATTTTTACGGCATTTCGGAAGATCGGATGCTGTTTCTTCCACACCCTGCCCCCCAAGGCTTCAAGGGGGTGCGCACTGAGGTTCATTCCCCCTTTTTCCTGTATCCGGCCAACTTCTGGCCACACAAAAACCACGCAACTCTCGTCCGTGCGCTTGCCCTACTAAAGAGAAGAGAAGTTGGCCTCGTTTTTACGGGGGAAGGAAAAAATCGAAGTTTCTTGCAGGATCTCGTTGGAGGGCTTGGCTTGGAGCAACGGGTTAAATTTGTCGGGCATGTAGACGATCAAGAACTCAGCCGACTCTATCTTTCTGCAACTGCGTTGGTGTATGCGTCTCTATCCGGACCGGAAAACCTTCCTCCCCTGGAGGCTATGGCTGCAGGTTGTCCTGTGTTGAATTCTGATTTTCCTGGCGCACGAGAACAGCTGGGAGAAGCGGCCTTATTTGTCCCCCCGCTGGATCCAACTGCCTGGGCTGCTGCGATGGAAGAAGTTCTAAAAGCAGCAGGAGGGGGATTCATTGCGACTAGGGTTGGCCAAGGCCGGAGGCTTGTTCAGAAGCGGAGTCCCGCTAATTATGTCGATGGGGTTTTGAAGTGGATCGAGGGGTTTGGCGCCACCCGCAGCCTCTGGGCCTAGACTACTCTGTTGAGAGCTTGTTTCGCTTGGCCAAGCGCCATTTAGTGAGCCCAAAAAACCAACGTCTCTGGGCAACCGGTTTGATCCGTGCAGCAAAAATCCTTTCAAAGAAATGAAGTACCCGCTCCCGTGAGAACTCTTCTGGAGGCAGGTTGTCGCGAAAAGGAGTGGCGCGAAGATATTTCCTATAAAGATCTGGCGTTCGATCGACGTGGCAGACGTACTCAGCCAGTTCTTCATGACTCCGGAAGTCGTGGGCGTTAATAAAAGAATCTGGATTAAAATATTTTGAGGCGTTTCGGTCGCCCCAAAATATGGGAATCGCATAGGCTGCAAGGGGGTCGTACATCTTTTCCGTGGTCCAACCGATCCGCTCCTTGTTTTCAAAGGCAAGCACGAACCGGTAACTTTGGTAGAAGGCCAGCTTGTCTCCGATGCCAGAGAAGCCTGTGTTATTCATTCCGCGACCTGGGGAGTCAATCCGCTGTCGTCTGTTTAAAGAGTGGAAAAACTGGGAGCGCTGCTTAACCGTAGTGTTAGCATAACTGGAAAGGGCGGCGCAAAAGCGGGTTTTCATCTTTTGTATGGCCGCCCAATCTTCTCCTCCTCGAATCAAGGGTTGGGGAGATCGGTCAAAGGCAAAAATAGGGATATGTAAAACACGGGAGTCATTCAGATCGATCGGAAGAATCGCGTAGTCGCATTCCTTCCAGTTGGGGCGATAGGTTTCATGGTGTACGTAAATTTTAATGCAGTTGTATAGACGATGCCGATGGCCGGTAAGGGCGTAGACCAGAAAGTCGGGACGCTCGTCACGTCGGACCGTGTATTTTTCTTCGAGAATGGGAAGAAAGTAATTTTCGAATTGGGGCGGGCAGTCGGAAAAGTTGAGGGAGATAATGGGTTTGTTCATGGGGAGCGCTTCTTTTGTAGGAATGTAAGTAGTTGATAGGCGGGTCGACGGAAACAAATATATTCAGCAATCGCCTGCTGCTCTTGGCGTGACTGTTCGCGAAGGTTGGGGCTTCGCTCAAATTCTTCGATCCGTTGTAGGGATGAGGTAAAATCGGGCACTACCGTTATCGGGGTATAGAGGGAACGTTGGACGTAGGTCTCAGGGTCGCCGATGGAAAGGCATCCGGCCATAATGGCTTCAATTTGACCATTTCCCGTCAAGGGGTGCCCATAAAGACTTAGGTAGTAGCGGGAGGAAAGGAGGTCGTGAGCCATCTCAGAGACGGATCCTTGAGGGCGGCGAACTGGGCCGAAACGAGTGAGGGACGCAAGTTGGTCTGCGGTGAGTTTTCTGTAGGTTTTCCCTTCCACCATAACACCCCTTCTTTCGTTAGACCATGGCCAAACGGTCTCCCAAGAAAAAGGAGATTGGAAAGAGTATGGGCACTCGATGGCCCAAGATCCCAGGTTGGGTCGGACAGGGAAGCGGCGATGCATGTGGGTCAAAGTGACGTCAAATCCTGTGGGGGGAGTCTTACGCGACGACTTGGAGGTTGGGGTTCCGGGGTCAGCGGGAAAGTAGACCCATAGAATCCTTGGATAGTTGCGGATTATTCTAAGTGGTATCGCGATATCCATAGAAACTACTATTTCATATTCTTGCCAAGGAACCTTGTCGACCTCCACGCTTAGATCAGCAGGAGGGCAAAGATGACCAAGCTTTCCATCGTGGGGAAGTTTGTATTGGCGACTGCGGAATTCCTCAAGATCCGTGTTGGGGTTGCTGCCGGGGCTCTCTTCCCAAGTTCGGCACTCCAGCGCAGAATCCTCGTGGACATGCCAAAAATCGGCGCCGAGATCTGTGAGAAAACCCATGGGACCCGTGCGAAGAAGGCTGGAGCGGACGGCATCAGGGGCTGGAGTGCGAGAAGGACAGCAGTACAAGTCGTTGTAGACGCACTGCTTAACAAAAGCGACTTTATGCATTTTGTACGCAGCACGAATCTCATTAGCTGAAGGGAGTTCTACAAAAGAATGAGGCAGGGTGTTGGTTTCAAGCCAATTCAGCCATCTTCGAGGGAGGCTACTAAAACAGAAACTCAGATAATTTGGAATGAGGATCAAAATCAATTACTCAAGTTATTGAAACACATTAGGATTTGCGCGATGCAGGTTACCTCACAAGTCGCCATAAGGTTTTGTATTCAAGGAAAAGTTAATATCACAGCGGGTGTCTTAATTCTATGGCAAACCAATGAAAACCCAAGGAATCTCGGCCTTACGCCATAACCCCGCAGATGCCCTACTGGGCTCGGATCCTTCACCAGCATCTGTGAAA
>Ga0214921_10005153_pt1 | contig 18650 bp, 13 predicted proteins | sample LL1505_MetaG_FD_177992 | JGI IMG/M metagenome (GOLD analysis project Ga0214921, IMG submission 177992) | Freshwater microbial communities from Lake Lanier, Atlanta, Georgia, United States - LL-1505 | ecosystem: Environmental > Aquatic > Freshwater > Lake | place: USA: Georgia | collected... | reverse complement strand
TATTAATTTCTTTGGGGTAAAAGGCGTCCTCAATACGTTCCTTGGCTGCAGTGGTGTTGAATTCAATAATTTGTTGTACCGAGCCCCTGCGACCATAAGTCAAGATATTCTCTTCCTGAAAAGGTAATGCAACATCGTAGTTTCCTAGGCTATCTAAATAATGTTTGTTACCATTTACGGCTATGTAAGCATCTTTATAGCTACCATCTTTTGTACGAATGGTTCCATTGACTCTGTAGTTTTTGTCTTGCGCAAAAACAAAGATTGAAAGGCTAGAAAATAGAAAAACAAAAAAACTCTTCTTGAACATTTGATGAATAGAATTTTGAATTGCAAAAAACAAAATAATATCGCAGGAACGATAAATTTATTGTGTTTTTTAAAAAAAATAAGTTTTGGGTTATTGTTTGGGTTATCTATGAAATTGATTTAAACTAAGGCTATTTATACAAGGTTCAAATTAGTTTGAACCAATAGTCATCGGAGGTTTTCCTCTAAACACTATTTCTCTATCAAACACATCAACCACTATATCTTTTCCATGCTCCACCTTTCCAGCTAAAATTTGTTTCGATAATTCATTTACTATCTTTTTCTGTATCAAACGTTTTAGTGGCCGTGCACCATATTGTTGGTCAAACCCAAGTTGTGCCAACCAGTCAATTGCTTCATCACTAATAGATAGCGGTATGTTTTGTTTGCTGGTTAATTTTACAACTTCGGCAAATTGTAAATTTACAATATCGTGTATATGCTCTCTTGTAAGTGGTGCAAACATAATGGTTTCATCAATTCTATTTAAAAACTCTGGTCTTATTGTTTTTCGTAGTAAATCAAATACTTCGCGTTTTGTTTTTGCAAGAATTTCATCTTTGTTTATGTCATTCATTTCCTCGAAATTTTCTTGGATAATATGGCTTCCCATATTGGATGTCATAATGATGATGGTATTTTTAAAATTAACCACACGTCCTTTACTATCAGTTAAGCGTCCATCATCCAATACTTGCAATAAAATATTAAACACATCAGGATGCGCTTTTTCAATTTCATCTAAAAGCACTACTGAATAAGGTTTTCTGCGAATGTTTTCGGTTAGCTGCCCACCTTCATCATACCCAACATATCCTGGAGGTGCACCAACTAAGCGGCTTACCGTGTGGCGTTCTTGGTATTCACTCATGTCAATTCTTGTCAACGCATTTTCAGAATTGAATAAGAAGTCTGCCAACGCTTTTGCCAATTCAGTTTTGCCAACACCTGTGGTGCCTAAGAAAATAAATGAACCAATTGGTTTACGAGTATCGTTCATCCCTGCGCGACTGCGTCGCACAGCATCAGCAACAGCTGTAATTGCGTCATCTTGACCAACCACACGTTTGTGCAATTCGTCTTCTAAATGTAACAGCTTTTCGCGTTCACTTTGCAACATACGTGTTACAGGAATGCCTGTCCAACGTGCCACCACTGATGCAATATCATCTGCGTCAACCTCTTCTTTAATTAAATTATTTCCGTTTTGTTGTAAGGCTATTAACTCAGTTTTTAGTTTTTCGAGGTTGGCTTCTTCTTCCTTTATTTTTCCGTAACGGATTTCGGCAACCAAGCCATAATTGCCTGCACGTTCGGCTTGCAGCGCTTCTTGTTTGTAGTTTTCTATATTCAATTTTGATTTTTGAACACCTTCAACCATGTCTTTTTCATTTAACCATTGTGCTTTTTGGCGCGTATGTTCATCGGTTAAATTGCTAATTTCTTTATTGATATTTTCTAATCTTCTCTCATCTTTTTCTGATGCTTTTCCATCCGATTCTTTGGCATATTCTATTTCACGTTTAATGGCTTCACGTTCAATTTCTAATTGACGAATCTTTCTTTCAAGTTCATCAATTTCAACTGGCATCGAATTGATTTCCATACGCAATTTCGATGCAGCTTCATCCATTAAGTCAATAGCTTTGTCAGGCAAAAATCTGTCGTTTATATATCGTTGCGAAAGCTCTACAGCGGCCACAATTGCTTCATCTTTAATTCTTACTTTATGATGACTTTCGTAAGCACCTTTTATTCCACGTAAAATAGAAATAGCATCTTCAGGACTAGGTTCATCTACTAAAACTTTCTGGAAACGGCGTTCTAAGGCTTTGTCTTTTTCAAAATATTTTTGATACTCGTTTAAAGTTGTTGCACCTATCGAACGTAATTCACCACGTGCCAAAGCAGGTTTCAGAATATTTGCAGCATCCATGGCACCTTCACCACCGCCACCAGCACCAACTAATGTGTGAATCTCATCAATAAATAAAATTATTTCTCCATCGCTTTTTATTACTTCGTTTACAACAGATTTTAAACGCTCTTCAAACTCTCCTTTATATTTTGCACCTGCAATAAGCGCACTCATATCTAAAGAAAATAATTGTTTTGTTTTTAGATTTTCTGGAACATCGCCACTAATAATTCTATGTGCTAACCCTTCTGCAATAGCTGTTTTACCAACACCAGGTTCACCAATAAGTATAGGGTTGTTCTTGGTTCTTCTGCTTAATATTTGTAATACTCTACGTATCTCTTCGTCGCGTCCAATAACAGGGTCAAGCTTTCCTTTCTTAGCTTGTTCGTTTAGGTTGGTTGCATATTTATTTAAGGAGTTATAATTGTCTTCAGCACTGTTGCTATTTACTGTTGCGCCATTTCGTAACTCTAAAATAGCCGCTTTTAAACCCTTTTCGGTTACGCCATTGTCTTTCATAAGTTGCGCTGCTGCATCTTTTCCTGTGAGCATAGCCAACAAAATATGTTCTATTGAAACATATTCATCTTTAAATTCTACTATTAGATTCTTTGCTTTGGTAACCATTTGTGCTGCTTGGCTACTTAGAAATGGAGCGTCGCCGCTAGCTTTTGGAAAACTCTCTACAATCTTATCCAATGCTTTAGTAAACATTGGTTGATTAACTTCAAGTTTTTTGAAAATGTAAGGAGTAACGTTTTCATCAACACTAAAAATGCCCTTTAGTATGTGAGCATTTTCAACGCATTGTGTTCCGTTAGCTGCAGCAATTTGCAAACCTTGTTGCAATGCTTCTTGGCTTTTGATGGTAAAATTGTTGAAATTCATTGTTTAGTTTTTTAAAATTTGCTGGTGGTAGATTGGCAACAAAAATACCATTAATTAAAATGCGAAATTATGACTTAAAACATAAAAAATACAGGCAATAATGTCTTGTAATTATTGATTTTACAGACGTTTTGGCTTTACTTTTTTTATTTAAAATATAATTTTAAACAAGACTTTTGATTTCAAATTAGTATTAACTTTTGTGTGTTTTATTTCAACCAAATTTTCAACTAAAAATATATTTAGCAATTTAAAGTTTTTATTGGAAGAACTTATGATACTAGAAATGGATTTTTATAAAATACAATTGATGTGTAAATAATTATGTTTAAGAATTTGAAAAGATTTAAATAAACACTTCACAAATTTTTCTTTAATTGCGTTGTTTGTGATTTAAGAAAACAACAGAATACGATGAATAATAAATTACACATTTTAGTTACAGGAGGTGCAGGATACATTGGTTCGCACACAGTTGTAGAGTTGATTCTGCAAGGGTTTAGGGTTAGCATTGTTGACAACCTAAATAATTCAAGCATAAAAGTTTTAGATGCTATTGAGAAAATTACAAACACCAAACCAGCGTTTTATAATTTTGATTTATGTGATGATATTGCTGTAAATAAATTTGTTTCCGAAAACAATGATATTGCTGCCATCATACATTTTGCAGCCTACAAGGCAGTTGGCGAAAGTGTTGAAAAGCCTTTGATGTATTACCGAAACAATATCAACTCATTGGTAAATGTGCTTGATAATATCAACGAAAAAACTCCAATTAATTTTAAGGGGATTGTTTTTTCATCGTCATGTACTGTTTACGGACAGCCAGATATATTGCCTGTTACAGAGCAATCCGAAATTAAGAAAGCAGAATCACCTTATGGTTTTACAAAGCAAGTTTGTGAGGAAATACTAGTAAACAATTCAGCAAACGTAAATTATGTGAGTATTGCTCTGCGATATTTTAATCCAATTGGTGCACATAGTTCTGCCTTAATTGGCGAGTTGCCAAATGGAGTTCCTAATAATTTGGTTCCATACATTACACAAACAGGAATTGGAAAACGCGAGTGTTTAAATGTATTTGGCAATGATTACAACACACCTGATGGTTCATGCATTAGAGATTTTATACACGTAGTTGATTTAGCAAAAGCGCATGTAGCATCTATTAACCGCCTGATTGAAAATAGAAACAAATCAATATTTGAAGTTTTCAATATTGGGACTGGACGTGGAAACACTGTTTTAGAAGTAATCAATTCATTCGAAAAAGTATCAGAATCAAAACTCAATTACAAAATTGTTGAGAGAAGAAAAGGGGATATTGAAAAGATTTATGCCGATACAACTTATGCAAATAATGAGTTGGGATGGTCAGCAAAATCTTCACTAGACGATGCAATGCTGAGTGCTTGGAAATGGGAACTGCATCTCAAAAATCAAAATATGTAAATGATGAAATTCATTGTTTTGACAATTACTATATGTGCTGCTTTTATAACAAATGTCAATGCACAATCAGAATTAGATAAGCTAAATTGGATGTTGGGTACTTGGCAGTATAAAACTACAAATTATAATATTATTGAAGGTTGGAAAATCAATAATGATAGTACTTTGATTGGTTATTCTTACACCATTGCTGGTAAAGACACTGTATCATCGGAGCAGACAGAAATCATAAAAAAAAATCACAAAATAATATTTAATGCAACAGTAAAAGAGCAAAATCAAAGTGCAACAATTCCTTTTTTGATGTATGCTTTTTCAAATGATTCAATTGCATTTGAAAATACATTGCATGATTTTCCACAACGAATTGGTTATAAAAAACTGACAAACACAAAAATTTGTGCAAGCATTGAAGGACTTATAGAAGGAAGAAATAAGCGCCGTTCTTTTTACTACGAAAAAGTAAAGTGAAGATAGATTTTTTTTTACTTCTTAACTTTTCAACTTCAAATCATTTAAATCAATATCGTCGTCCTCATCAAGAATTTCGAACAATGGTTCACGCATAATAGCTTTCATTTCTAATCTATGCTCAAGCGAAAGCAGAAATGATGGTAATAAAATTAAATTGCTTAGGTATGATACTAGAAGTGTTACCGATATTAATACGCCCAATGCAGCCGTTCCACCAAAACTAGAAAACGAAAATATTCCAAATCCACAGAATAAAATAATGGCTGTGTAAATCATACTTACACCTGTTTCGGCAAGAGTTTTAGAAACTGTTTTGCTTATGCTATAATGATGCACTTTAAATTCTTGACGGTATTTAGTGAGGAAGTACATATTGCCATCGCTAGCAATACCAAAGGCTATACTAAATACAAGTATGGTTGATGATTTTAATGGAATTCCAAAAAATCCCATTAATCCTGCAGTAATAATAAGCGGAACAATACTAGGCAGTATCGAAATAACTACCATTCTTAAACTAGCAAAAAGGCTAAACATTACAAGTGATATGAGTAAAATGGCAAACATCACACTCTCTTGTAAATTCTTAATGAGGTAATCATTGCCTTTTAAAAACATGACACTGTTACCTGTTAATGTTACTTTGTAAACCTTTGGGTCAAATATCGAATCTACTTGTGGGCGTAACTCATGTAATAATTCTTTAATTCTAACACTTCCCACATCGGCCATCTGTATGCTTACGCGAGTATGTTGTTTTGTACTATCAACAAAGCTCTTAAAAGTTCCTTGTTTGTTTTGGTTTGCATTTTTTGCATAACCTGCTATATTCGCCATTTCTGAGGCACCGGGCAACATATAATATTTTGGCTCACCATTATTATATGCCTGATTCGCAAACTTAACTGCTTCTACACTTGAAATAGGTTTTGAAAATTCAGGATAATCTTTAAATACTTTTTGTAGTTTATTTATTTTGTACAAGGTAGGTAAGGCCATGGCACCATTAGGTTTCTTGGTGTCTATGTCTATTTCAAAAGGCAATACACCATGAAATATTCTTTCGAAGAATCGCATGTCGGTATATATAGCATCTTTCTTAGGTAAATCATCAACAACAAAACCAACAGTTTTTATTAGTGAAACACCAATCATTGAAATAGCAACTATGCCTATAACAATTATGTAAATACGTCGACGATAGGTATGCACCCAATAATCAATTTTAAGAAGTATTTTAGTAATTAATGGGTTGTCAATGTGTTTGGTTTGCTTAATTGAGGGAGGGGTTAAATAGCTGAAAATAGCTGGAATTAAAAGCAATGAGGTTATGTAAGTTAACATCACATTTATTGCAGCAACCAATCCAAACTCTACAAGTATTTTTGAGTTAGTAAAACAGAATACTGCAAAGCCAATTGATGTGGTTACGTTTGCAAAGAAAGTAGATATACCAATACGTTCTACCATTCGGGCCAAGGCACGTGCCTGATTGCCATGTTTGCCATATTCAGTGTGATATTTATTTAACAATAAAATACAATTAGGTATTCCTATTACAATAATTAAAGGAGGTATTAATCCTGATAAAACTGTTATTTTGTAGCCAAATAAGACAATGGTTCCAAAACTGAATATTACACCAATTAGCACCATTAATACAGAAACTACAACAGGTGTTGTTGAGCGAAAAAACACCATTAAAATGATGGCAGTAATTAAGAAAGCGAGTCCTAAAAACATACCCATTTCACCAGTAATTTTTCGGGCAATTACTGTGCGGATGTATGGTAAGCCACTGATGTGAATTTTCACTTTATGTTTGGCTTCAAAAGCATCGGCACGTAGTTTTATGGTATCAACCATTGCCAATCGATTTTTGGAATTTAGTTTAGATTTATCGAATGTAATTGCCATTAGTGTTGCATTCGAATCTTTACTAAAGATAAAGCCATCATAAAACTTCAAATTATAAACTTCTTTTTTTAGGCTATCTAATTCAGTTTGGGTTTTGGGTTTTTGTGCAAATATTGGCTTAAAGTCAAACTTAGCTAATGAATCGTTTTTTTGTAAAGTATAAATTCTTGCTACTGAAACAACCTCCTTTATGCCATCAATTTTTTTGATATCCATTCCCAAATCGTACCAATCATTAAATTTATTTAGTTCAAAAAAGTTAGGGTCTTGCACGCCAATAACCATTACAGCACCATCTTCACCAAATTTATTTTTAAAGCTTTGATAATCTACATAGGCGGTATCATCGCTTGGCAAGAGCTTTGCAAACTCGTAGGTAATTTTTACCTGCGACGCAAAATAACCCATGATAATTGTAGCCAAAAGAAAAAACAAAATTACAGCACGTCGGTTGCGTAAAGAAAATCGTGCTAAAAATGACCACATAAAGAGTGTGTTTTGAATTTAAACACAATAATAAATGTAAATTCTTTAATGGATTAAATTAATTGGTAAAAAAACGTAATTGAACGATTAAGATTTTTTATTCGTTGCATCTTAATGGATAACTATAATATTTGCAAAAGTTATTCAGCATCAATTTCTTCAACATGCAATATGTGAAGGATTCTATGAATAATGGGGGCAAAAAAAACCGCAGTTATACTTAAAAAAGCTACTCCACTATACAGGGCGTAAATAGATGAAAATATTTTTGCTGTTGCTGATTTCATTTCTGCAACTGGTCCCATACCAGTTAAAATCATACATGCCATATGAAAACTATCAAGCCAAGAGATTTGCCCAAAATGATGGTAACCAACTACTCCGATACCAACAGAAATTGTTACCAAACCTAAGGCAAACAGTCCATAACGTGTAAGCCTCATAATAAAGTTTGGTATTGTACTTACTTTTTGATTGCGGTTTTCTAATTTCATTTTGGATTAAATTATTCCATATTGTTTTTAAATTAGTCAAAAGCAAATGTATTAAAGTTTAGATTGAATTAACTTCAGAATGCATAGTGCTCTTAGCTATGATTAACAACTACTTTAAGTTAGGATATTTAAAAAATACTTACGTTTGCTGTTCAATTTTTTAATCGGTTATGAGTACTAAAATTCAAATGGTTGATTTGGCAAGCCAATACAATAAAATAAAAACTGAGGTAGATGCTGCTATTGCCAACGTTATAAACAATACAGCATTTATAAATGGACCTGAAGTAAAGCAGTTTCAAGCCGATTTAGAAAAATATTTGGATGTAAAAAATGTTATTCCATGTGCAAACGGAACCGATGCATTGCAAATAGTAATGATGGCCTTAAATCTGAAGCCAGGCGACGAAGTTATTACTGCAAACTTTACCTATGTAGCTACCGCTGAAGTAATAAAGCTATTGGGCCTTACAGCAGTTTTGGTAGAAGTAAATCCAGATACATTTACTATTGACCCACAGGCTATTGAAAAAGCAATTACTCCAAAAACAAAAGCAATTGTTCCTGTGCATCTTTACGGGCAATGTGCCGATATGGAAGCTATAATGGCAATTGCCAACAAGTATAATTTGTATGTAATTGAAGATACAGCACAGGCAATTGGTGCCGATTTTACTTTCACGAACGGAACAAAACAAAAAGCTGGAACCATTGGTACAGTAGGTTGCACCTCATTTTTTCCATCAAAAAATTTAGGTTGTTATGGTGATGGTGGAGCTATGTACACCAATGATGATATGCTGGCAAAGCGCATAAGAATGATTGCTAACCACGGGCAAAGTGTACAATATTACCACGATGACATCGGCGTAAACTCGCGCTTAGATAGTATACAAGCTGCGATTTTACGTTGTAAACTTCCTCACCTTGATGAATATGCTGCTGCACGTAACAAGGCTGCGGCTTATTATGATAAGGCTTTCGCTGGAAATGCAAAAATAAAAACTCCTGTTCGTGCTAAAAATAGCACTCATGTTTTTCATCAATATACACTTACTTTGAATGGTGTTGACCGCAGTGCTTTGCGCGAATTTTTAGCTACGAAAGATGTGCCTGCAATGATTTATTACCCTTTGCCATTGCATCACCAAAAAGCTTATGCTGATACTAGGTTTAATGATGAAGATTTTGGAATTACACTAAACTTGTGCAAAAACGTAATATCTTTGCCAATGCACACTGAGCTTGAAGAAAGCACCTTAGAGTATATTACAAAATGTGTATTGGAGTTTGTGAAATAATTAGCCCAAAGATTTTAATGATTTTCACTGATTATCAAGTTTAAATTTATTTATTAAAGTAATACGGAGTACTTTTTGATTTCAATCACAGATTAATTTGTGAAAATTTGTGCAATCTGCGGGAGAAAACATTTTAAATAACCAATAAGTAATTGTTGCAAGCAAACGATAACCTCAAAATTGTAGAAACTGCCGATGGTTCTCACACCATCTTTTTGCCAGATTTAAACGAAAGTTATCATTCTAACTTTGGCGCTATTACCGAATCTGAATGCGTATTTTTTAAAAATGGACTCAATAATTATATTGGAAAACAAAAAGTAATACATGTGCTTGAAACTGGCATGGGAACAGGCCTTAACGCCTTTATGGCTTTTTTAGATGCCGAGATAAACAAACAAAAAATCGTTTATCACGCCTTAGAAATTTTCCCAATATCATTATCAATTGCATCGCAATTAAATTATCCGGAACAGCTTAACGCGATAAATTATGCTGATGAATTTATTCAATTGCACAATTGCAATTTTGATGATGAGATAAAAATATCCGAGTACTTTACCTTTAAAAAATACCATCAAAGTATCAAAATATTTAGCAACCCTAATAATTACGATGTAGTATTTTTTGATGCTTTTGCACCTGATATAAATGCCGATTTATGGTATGAGGATGTGTTACATAATATGTATTTATCATTAAAAAAAGGTGGCATGTTAACTACCTATTGCGCAAAAGGACAATTTAAGCGCAACCTAAAAAGTGTAGGTTTTAAAGTACAAAATGCAGCTGGTCCGCCTGGCAAACGCGAAATTACCCAAGGCAATAAACTTTAGCATATACCAATAGATCAAGAAGCTAATTTTTACCAAGCAATTAAAGTGTTTGATGTGTTTCAAAAAATTGGTATTTAACTTTAAAAAGTAGCATCAAGTAGTTTCATAAAAAGTTATTAGAATCTTTCTAAAAACTTTTAAAGAGATATTATATTAAATCAAATATCTGCACTATTAACAATTATCAATTAACAATTAAAGACAAACATTTATTCATCATACATTAACTTGTATATTTTTGCTTGCATGAATAGATTGTTAGCCATTATCATTACAGTGTTGAATGTTGCAATTTCAAATGCTCAATACAAACTTAGAATATCCGATTTAAACACCCGCTACGACTATCAATTACAAGCTGGTCAAACATTTTATTATCAAAACAAATTTGATACTAAAGTTCAAAAGGTAACCTTTAAAAAAGCACTATTCAACAACCATATTTTAGTTGATGATAAAACAATTAGTGTTGATAGTATTAGTTGGATATCATTACACAATTACCACGATAATAATTTTAGGGTTTGGGCACGAAATAGCGTTCCAAATTTGCACATTGCAAAACTACCCAGCTATGATTTAGAAACTAGTCACCTTGCTGAAGTAGTTGCAGATACCACATTATTTAGTTTAGATAGTAATGCCTTTGCAACCCCTACAAGTAAGCAATTGCTGCGCATGTATTTGCCTCAAATGGGTTATAATTTACGACAACAATTAATTTCACCTTTTCGTGCAAGCGTCTCTCAGTGGGGTTTTACAGTTGCAAGTGGGCTTGTTTTTTATGCCACTTTAAAAGTGGATAAACAGATTGACGACAATGTAAGAAGCAAGTTCAATAACAATAAAAAATTTACAAGTGCCAATAAGTATATTACCTATTTAGGTTCGGAGGTTGGATTGGGTTTTACAGCTTTCTGGCTTGCTGGTGGCTTACTCTTAAAAAATAATAAAGCCACTGAAACTGCTTTATTGGCTTCACAGGCACTGATTACATCAACCATTTGGAACCGTTTGTTAAAATACACAACACTACGCGAAAGGCCTTACAGTGCATTCACTAACAGCACCAACCAATATAGTTTTAAAGGACCAAGCGACTTCAAGAATTTATGGAACAATTCTGATTATCATTCGTTGGGAAGTGGTCACACTGCTACTGCATTTGCCATAGCTACAGTGTTTGCTGAACAATACAAACAAACTCCTTGGGTTGTTATTGCTTCTTACACATTAGCTACCGCAGTAGGTGCAAGTAGGATTGCATTACACAAACATTGGACTAGCGATGTACTAGTTGGTGCATTGATAGGCGTTGCATGTGGCAAACAAGTAACATCATTTAAGAAAACTTATTATGTTAAAAAAGCAGCCAAGTTTAGTATAAATACTACTCTTGCATCGTTGTATTTTAACAATAATCAATATCCTGTGTTAAGTATTACTGCATTAGTAAAATAGTTTTGAAACAACTCGCATTCTTATTTAGTTTCTTGTTTTGTTTGTTGCAATTTGGTGTTGATGCTCAAATTACAATTACCGGAAGAGTTACCGAAAGTAGCACCAGTCAACCCATTCCGTATGTAAATATCTTTGTGAAGGGAAGTCTCGAAGGCACACAAACAAATTTTGATGGGTACTTCAGCTTTGTTACTAATAACCTTGCCGACTCACTCAAAGCAAGCTATTTGGGCTACAAAATTTTGGTAAAGAAAATCAATAAGAAAGAAAACACACAAACCATAGATTTTGAACTGATAAAAGATGTAACAAACCTAAACGAAGTAGTAATAAAGGCCGGCGAAAATCCAGCGCTGCGTATCATCCGAAAATCAATTCAATACAAGGATAATTATAACAAGCGTAGGTTGCAAAACTACAGCTACAACAGCTATACAAAGTTGCAGGTGTTTGTAGATAATGTAGGGCCGAAGTTCAGGAGGCTGCGCATTTTCAGACCATTAGTAAAATATTATACAAAATTAGATAGTGCTAAAGGGCAAAAGTCAAAAGCTACTATTCCTGTATATTTTTCCGAAAACAATACACAACTTTTTATCGGCGAAAAGCAACTCGTAAACAAAGAAATGATTGATGCCATACGTTTGAACTTTGTTGGAAAAAAACAATCTTTTCTTGCAAACCAACTTAGTGGTAGCGATTTGCAAGACTATAATTTCAATGATAACAACATACAACTCTTTGATAAAAATTTCCTTACACCCACTGCAGATGGTGCTTTGATATTTTACAATTATAAAATTGCCGACACTGTAGTGATTGACAGAGACACTTGTTATCAAATAAAAGTTTGGCCAAAAAATAAACAAGATTTGGCATTTACGGGTTCCATCTGGATTGCTGATTCTACCTACGCTTTAAAGCAACTTGATTTAGAAATTACCAAAGATGTAAACATAAACCTAATAGAGCGTTTGAGCATACAACAAGAGTTAGAAGCTACACCAACTGGCGAATATGTGTGCAAAAAAATGAACCTCTTGGTAGACGGTGCAAACCTTACAAAGAATTTTGTTAGCTTTATTTTTCAAGGATTCATTTCAAATAAAAATTACAACTTTAATGTAGTAACCGACACTTTAAAATCTGGTAAGCGCATATTTGATGAGAATGCATTGACAAGAGACAGTGATTACTGGAGCAACACCAGACATGAGAAATTAAGCAATGATGATGTTGTAAATTTTGATATTATAGATACTATCAGTAAAATTCCATTGATAAGACGCAGTACCGAAGCGGTTTATTTTTTAGGCACCGGTTACAAAACAGTTGGAAAAATTGATGTAGGTAGTTTGCAAAGTTTATATGCTCGAAATTTGATAGAAGGTGATAGGGTAAAATTGAACATACGCACAAATATGTACATGAGTAAAACGTTTACAGCAAGGGCTTATGTGGCTTATGGATTTTTGGATAAAGTGTATAAATATAATGTGCAGTTTGAAAAAATTCTTATGCGTTATCCGTGGTTAAAAATTGGCTTGCAACATCGAAACGACTATGACCAGTTAGGTTTAAATTATTCATATTCACGCACCACATCACTTGATGCCGGCTCAGGAAGTTTGTACAATATCAACTCAAATATTTTTAGTATAGGTAAGTTGGTACACAACATCGAATACCGTTCTTGGTTGGACTTTGATTTTCCGCGTGGCGTAACTAATCGACTAAGCATACAACACATCAATAGCACAGCTCTTTTTAAACTTACTGGCAACAAAGATTACTTATATAATACCAAAAGTATAACGTCCGAAATACGTTTAGATACGCGCATTTCCATCAACGAATATTATTTGCAAAATGGTAACGACCGTGTGAGTTTGGGAAACAGAATTTCCCCCATCATTACCTTTTCTTATGCACATGGTTTTAATAATTTATTAGGTAGCACATTTGGATATGATAAAGCTAATATTGGATTTAAGTATGTCATTCGCAGCGGTATATATGGCCGCACAAACATCTTGTTCAATAGTGGAATTATATTTACAAAAGTTCCGTTTATGTTTCTCGAATCACATCGCGGTAACGAAACTAACTTTTACTCAAGTAACGTGTTTAATACCATGAACTTTTTTGAGTTTTTGAGTGACAGGTTTATCTCGCTTCAATTGCAACATCACTTTAATGGTTTGCTGTTGAACAGAATTCCAGTTGTCAAAAAACTTAAATGGAGGGAGTTAATAACCGCTAATATTTTGTATGGTAGCCTAAGCCGAATGAATAATAAATTTAATGAAAATAATGATTTTAGTACTTTAGAAAAAAAGCCTTACGTTGAAGTTGGTTTTGGTATCGAAAATATATTCAAAATAATCCGAGTAGATTTTATATATCGGCTTACATACACAGATGCTAAATACATGCAAACGTACTTTGATAAAAACCAATATAGTATCATTCCTTTCGCTGTAAAATTCTCTTTAGGATTTGGACTGTAGCTTCGGCAGCTTCTAAAGTTATGATCTTATAAACCTAAGGAATAAAACATATTGATAATATACGTCTAGTAGTAACCATATACTGTTAGTTAATAATTGAGCTTTCACAACTAACTATAAAATTTATTTTGCTGAGAAACAACATTAAAAAAATCCTAGAACAATTTTTATTATCAAAAAAATATTTCGAGTATGAAGAAAACTTTAGAAACGCTATTGATTAACGCAACATCTTTTTTTAATTATAATTTATTTATCAATATTTGTTTCGAACATTTTATACCAATACTACAAAGTAATGCGCAGGTTTCTCGTAATTAGTTTTTTGTTTTTGAGTTTTTGCATGAAAGCGCAACACAAGGTTGAGGTTGGTGGCAATATTGGAATGACCAATTTTATTGGGGATGTAGGCGGTAATACTAACTATAGAGATTATAACAACAATATAAATTCTCAAGCAAGAAACATTTATTTCAAATATTTGAAATGGACTTATCCAAGCATCACAGTTAGCGGTTTCTTTAAATATAAAATCAATAAATACATTTTAACTTGTAGTCAGCTTTCGTTTGTTCGCCTAGTTGGTAGTGACAATGGAAACCCTAATCCTTATAAAGTGGCGCGTAACTTGAGTTTCTCTAACAATTTAATTGAGTTGACGCAAACCGCAGAGTTTAATTTTTTGATGAGAACAAAAATTAAGACTAATCCTACTATCAGAGCTGGTGGACAAAAAAGAGTTGACATACGGTGGTATTTTTTTACTGGGTTAGGAGTGTTTTTTTCTAATCCGAAAGCGGAACTTGATAAAATAAAATATAACCTAAGGCCATTAAAAACAGAAGGTGTAAAATACTCTCCTATAAATTGGGCTATTCCTTTTGGGGTCGGCGTTTCCTATGCATTTAATAAGAAGCTAACATTAGGTCTTAACTATAGTTTCAGATTTACTGGAACAGATTATTTGGATGATGTAAGTGGATTTTATAAAGTGGGCTATAAAACATCAGCCGATCCTAAGAATAAACTTGACTACGCGATGCATTTAAGTAACCGCACTCCCGAAGTGCAGGCATATTCAGGTATTGACAAGAACTTTAATGCTGAACTACCTGCAGGAGTTTATTATGAGAAAAATAGTTTACGTGGAAATCCTAGTCAAAAGGACGGATATTTTTTGGCCAACCTATCAATTGGAATGATTATTAAAGGAAGGAACACATTCTATAAAACAAAATCGCGTGCACTTAAGGTTACACGAAAGAAATTTGAGAAGAAAAAAGTTAGAGCCAAGTTTTAATGTTGATTAAAAATTGTTGAATAATCATATTCGTAATTAGAAAAATAAAACTTACAAATTGAAACTAAGAATTAAAGGAGACTCAATTAGGTTCAGACTTTCAAAATCAGAATTAACTGCCTTTGGTATTGTGAATTTTGTGAAAGATAAAATTCATTTCGCTGATTCTGAGCTAGAATATTCCATAGTGACGTCTGATTCAAATGCTGAAATTTCAGCCTCATTTCAATCAAATCTAATTACCGTAAATGTCCCAACACAACTAGCTTTGAATTGGGTAAATACTGAAATAGTTGGATTGCAATTTGAACAAACATTAAGCAACGGAAATAAACTATTCATTCTTATTGAAAAGGATTTTGTATGCTTAGATAATACCTTTGAGGACCAAAGTGATAATTTTCCAAATCCAAATATTGTTTGTTAGGAAATCTTTTTTACACTTTAAATCCTATAATACAAACATCATCAACTTGTTGCTCATTGCCTTTGTAATGTGTAAAATATTTTTCTATTTCTGTTTTTTGAGTGGCAAGTGGTAAATTATAAATTTCGAGAAGCAATTCTTTTAATCTTCTACGAGAAAGTTTCTTGCCAAATTCTCCTCCAAATTGGTCAGCATATCCATCACTAAATAAATACACAGTATCGCTTTTCTCTAATTGTATTTTGTGCTCGGTAAATGGTTTCTTATTTTCAATTCGTCCTATTGGTTGCTTGTCTCCTTTAATTTCTAAAAACGCGCCATTATTTTTAATTATCCATATTGGATTGTTTGCGCCTGCCCACGAAATTTCATTTGTAGTAGTGTTAAAAACCAGCAAGCTGGCATCCATACCATCTCTAATCAAATCATCACCCACATTGTTTTTAGAAAACCTATATACAACGCCTTCATCAGTATGGTCAAGTATTTGTGCTGCATTACTAAGTTTTTCTTCTTTAATTGCCCTGCTTAATTCGGTGTGGCAAACAACACTAACCATTGCCCCAGGCACTCCGTGTCCTGTGCAATCACAAGCAGCAACAAATACTAGTTCAGGGTTTAACTTGTTTGATTCTATGAAATAAAAATCGCCCGAAACAATATCTTTAGGAAGAAAAACTACAAAAGATTCAGGCAATAATTTATCAATTTTAAATTGTGATGGAAGAATGGTTGTTTGAATTCTTTTTGCGTAATTAATACTCGCTAGTATTTCATTGCTTTTTGTAACAATTTGATTGCTTTGTATTTCGGCAGCTTCGCGTTGCTTTGTAATCACTATGTTTTGCCTCAAACTCAATTGATAACGGTTATAGCTTATTCCTCCAAAAATTGCAATTATTAAAACGCCTAACAACAAAAAAACTCTGTATGTTTTTTCTTTTTCAAGTTGTGATTCTGCTCTATTTTGCTCAACTCTAATTTTCTTTAAACTGTCGGCCTCCAACTTTCTTTGAAATTCAAACTCAAATTGTTTTTGAATCGTGCTACTGCCTTCAATACTATCATTCATTATCACATATAATTTGTACATCTTGTAGGCTTCTTTGGTATTACCTAATTTTTCGTGAATGATGTTTAATGTAAAGGCAGCATTTTTAATCAACTCTGGAAATCCAATTTTGTTGGCAATTTCAAGACTTATACTGGCAGACTTGTTCGCATTAACTATATCGTTTTGTAGAAGATATAATCTGGCGATATTATTCAGACAATCAGCAATACCTTGTTTATCATTTATGCTTTTTCGTAAAGTCAAACTTTGATTAAAATAGTTATTGCATTTTGCCATCAAATTTTTGGCACTATCATTAAATTGTGCGATGGAATAAATACCTTTTAAAATTGAAAAGTGAATCAACCCCATACTGTTCAATGACAGTGCTAGTTCTTCTTTATTGTCAAGCTTTTTTGCTATTTCTAGGCTTTTATTGTAACAAAAAAAGGCTTGAGAAATTTTATAGTCAATGATCTTAAGGTTGGTATAATAGAGACTTAATTTTTCGGCTTGCTTCATGTATATAGCTGCGATTCGGTTCAGTGAAATTGCCTGTCCTTTTAAGTCATTTATTGATTCCCTAATGCGTAAACTTTTATTGTGGCAAATAAGTGCTTTTGAAATTTCTCCGCTGTTATTATAGATATAGCCCAAATTACTATTACATTCAGCAATGCCTTTCTCATCGTTTATTTGCTGGCGAATGTCGAGGCTCGCATTAAAATTATCTAGTGCTATAGAAATTGCTCCTTTTTGTCGGAAATAAAATCCAATATTATTAATTGCCGCTGCCTTTACTTTTAGAAAATCATTTATTTCGTTTTCGCCTTTTAAATTTTCTAAGTTTTTATCTGCAAGTTCTATTGATTTATTGCAATAAAGTAACACGGAGTCCAAATCTAAATCGCCATAAATTTCGCTTAACTCATAGTATGATTTAGATTTTGTTAAATCACTTTTGGTATTATTAATTGTTTTAAAAAGCAAATTAATTTCTCGGTATTGAGAAAATGCCGAAGTGGTAAAAACTAAAAATAGTAGTAGAATGCCTTTAGGTGAAAATCTCATTAATTAATTTACTTTAGCATCAAATCGGGTCAAATAACGCAATACTCTTTAACGAATAAAAGCATTTTATGATATTTAGCAAAATACGATTAAAAATTTACTGTATTTCATTTATTATTTTTTTTTCACAAGTTATTTTTGCGAAAAATTACTTTCAGCAACAGGTAAACTACAAAATTGATGTAAAGCTAAACGATAGTACTCACACATTGCATGCTCACGAAAGTATCGAATATACTAATCATTCCGAAGACGCTTTAGAATTTATCTACTTTCATTTGTGGCCAAATGCGTATCAAAAAAATAGTGCGCTAGATAAGCAGCTTATGGCTGATGGTGATACCAAATTGCATTTTGCAAAATTAAAAGATAAAGGATTTATTGATAGCTTAAACTTTACATCAAACTCACAAAAGCTCCGTTGGGAGTATGATGCAAAGCACCACGATATTTGCAAAATATTTTTACCCAAACCTTTGTTGCCTAATGAAACAATAGAAATATCGACTCCTTTTTTTGTAAAAATTCCAAGTGCCAAGCTTTCGCGATTAGGGCGTATTGGTCAGTTTTACGCCATTACGCAATGGTATCCAAAGCCCGCGGTGTATGATGTTGATGGTTGGCACCAGATGCCGTACTTAAATCAAGGAGAATTTTATAGTGAGTTTGGTAGTTTTGATGTAAGAATTACACTTCCTGAAAACTACGTGGTTGGCGCAACTGGTGACTTGCAAACACAA
>Ga0214921_10005152_pt1 | contig 18650 bp, 16 predicted proteins | sample LL1505_MetaG_FD_177992 | JGI IMG/M metagenome (GOLD analysis project Ga0214921, IMG submission 177992) | Freshwater microbial communities from Lake Lanier, Atlanta, Georgia, United States - LL-1505 | ecosystem: Environmental > Aquatic > Freshwater > Lake | place: USA: Georgia | collected... | reverse complement strand
CAATTTGGGGCCGCCCATCAAACGCCCGACAAAGAAAGCACCGATATCGGTTCCCCAGACGACTGCGAAAATCCAGATCATCGCCACGGCCCCGCCATGGGGATGGCCGATGATCACCAAAGGCGCGGCAAAGGTTACAAGCGGATAAAACAGCGCCATAAAGTGCCAGAAAGGCGAAATGCCGGCGCGAGATTCATTCCAGACGAACAACAAGAACAGCGACGGAGCGATCAGTTTCAGCACTATGCCGGGATTAGTTTCACTGAGAAATCCATAAAGCGCAAAAAAAATGGAGACATGAATGAATACGGCCCCCCAGAACGGACGGTAAAAGGGTGTAATCAAACGCAAAAATTCATAAGACATCAACACGGCAGCGATAAACCAGAATCCATCGAACACATTGCCGCCAAGAAGGGTAACTCCGATTGTCAGCGGCGCTAGCACAAGCGCGGAGACGATTCTCAAAATCAATTCGTCCCGTTTAGCTGTTGTTTTGGAGTGATCAAGCACACTCATGCCGTCACCTTGGTCTGTATGGAAGTATCCAGACTTAATCCGCCGAAACGACGCTGGCGGTGGCTGAACTCGACCAAGGCGCCATCAAGGGCATCCGCGTCGAAATCGGGCCAGGCAACAGGCAGAAACACCATTTCTGTATAGGCCAACTGCCACATCAGGAAATTGGATAGTCTCACTTCGCCCGACGTCCGGATCAGAAGATCGGGATCGGGCAGGCCCGCGGTATCCAGCGCATCCGTCAGATGCTGCTCTGTCATGTCGGATATAGCCAGATCATCTGCAATGATCCGAGCGGCCAATGTCTGTGTGGCTCTCAATATCTCGTCACGCGCGCCGTAATTAAAGGCGATGATCAGGGTCAGGCCGGTATTCTGCGCTGTCGAGGTTTCGGCTTCGCGCAACAAAGCACCGATATCGTCGGGCAGATCATCGCGCCGTCCGATGATGCGGACACGCACATTGCGGGCGGACAGATCGGCCACATCCTGACGGATGAAAAACCTTAATAGACCCAGCAATTCCGACACTTCCTCGGCCGGACGCCGCCAGTTTTCCGAGGAGAAACTATAGACCGTGAGAAAACGGATGCCTCGCGTATCGGCAGCGCGCACCAGATTCCGCAAGGCTTCCACGCCGCGCCGGTGACCCTCGATACGGGGCAAACCACGTGCTGTGGCCCAACGCCCGTTTCCGTCCATGATGACGGCAATATGGATGGGCAGATGGTTGGGAGACGGCTGAGCCTCACCATGCGCCATCGCGGGAGCGGTTGTCGGATGTGATGTCATGACAGCCCCTCCCCCTTGTGGTGAACCGCAAAAACCGGATGCGGCTTAAACTTGCATGATTTCCTTTTCTTTGGCCACCAAAGCCTGATCAATTTCAGCAATATGCTGGTCGGTGGCCTTCTGGACCTGTTCGGAATGACGCTCGATCTCGTCCTTGCCGACGTCCTTTTCAAGCTTTTTCAACAGGTCCATGCCGTCGCGGCGCACATGGCGCACGGCCACGCGTGCTTCTTCGGCGTATTTATTGGCGACTTTGACCATTTCCTTGCGGCGCTGCTCGTTCATTTCCGGAATACGGATACGAATGGTCTGGCCTTCGGTTGAAGGGTTAAAGCCGAGATCGGATTCGCGGATGGCCTTTTCGACCGCCGAGACCATCGAACGGTCCCAGACCGAAACCGAGATCAGACGCGGTTCGGGCACGGTCACGGTCGCGACCTGATTCATCGGCATCATGGCGCCATAGGCATCCACCTGAATGGGGTCAAGCAGGTTGGACGAAGCGCGACCGGTGCGCAAACTGCTCAAATCACTGCGGAAAGACTGGACGCCGCCAGCCATACGGCGCTTGATATCGGCAAGATCGAATTCTGTGCTCATGATCGAAAACCCTTTGGGGGACAAATGACAATCAGTAGGGATTAAGCCGCATTGGGCTCGGGTTCAAGGGGTCACTCGGGTTGCAGGCGAAGTTCCCTGCAAAATTCCCTTGATTGTCGCCGGTGCATGGCAGGAACCGACCAGAATGGTCAGCTTGTTCTCCCGCGCCAAAGCAAACGCCGCCGTATCCATCACTTTCAGATCTTTGGTAATGGCCTCGTCATGGCTCAGTACCTCATAGCGGATCGCATCGGGATTCTTTTTCGGGTCGTCCGAATAAACACCGTCCACCTGCGTGGCCTTCAACACGGCGTCGCATTTCAGCTCGATGGCCCGCAATACGGCCGCCGTGTCGGTCGTGAAAAACGGACTGCCGGTTCCGCCGCCCAGAATGACAATCCGGCCCTTGCGCATATGGTGCAAAGCTGGCTGGCGGGCATAGGTTTCACAAATCGACGCCATGGCCACAGCAGACATGGTGCGGGCCGGCGCACCAGCCGCTTCCAGAGCCCCTTCCAGCGCAATAGAATTCATCACCGTGGCCAGCATGCCCATCGAATCAGCGGTGGCCCGGTCGATCCAGCCTGCCGCGCCAACTTTGGCACCGCGGATGATATTGCCGCCGCCGATCACCACGGCCAATTCAATCCCCGCTTTCGAGGTTTCTGCCAGATCAGCCGCCAGCGTCATCAGGGTCGAAGGGTGCAACCAATAACCGTCAGGAGCCAAAAGAGCTTCGCCGGACAATTTGACCAACACGCGTTTGAACTCTGCCATGGGGCACCCCTTTCTCCATTCCAAGAAAAAGGCGGCTCGAACGCCGCCTTTTCATTCCGTTTGCTTCAGGCTTTGACGCCCGCTGCGGCCGCCACTTCGGCGGCAAAGTCGCTTTCTTGTTTCTCGATGCCTTCGCCGAGACCATAGCGGATAAAGCCGGTCAGCACGACCGGAGCACCAACGCGTCCTTCGCTTTCCTTGACAGCCTGCGCCACTGTTTTGGCTCCGTCATGAATGAAGGCCTGATCGAGCAAGCACACTTCTTTATAGTAGCTTTTCAATCCGCTTTCGATGATTTTTTCCATCACCTGAGGAGGCTTTCCGGCGTTCTTTTCGGCCAGAACAGCCTTTTCACGCTCGACCGTTGCAGCATCAAGCGAAGCGGAATCGAGGCCTGCCGGATTGGTGGCAGCCACATGCATGGCGATCTGGCGTCCAAGTGCTGCAAGTTCATCGGCCTTGCCCGTTGATTCAAGCGCGACCAGCACGGCAATCTTGCCGATGCCGTCGGACACAGCACCGTGGACGTAGGAGGCGACAACGCCGCTCTTGACTTCCAGCTTGGCGGCACGACGCAGGGTCATGTTTTCGCCGATGGTTGCAATGGCCGAAGCAATTGCATCGCCAACCGTCTCACCGGCAGGGTAAGCCGCGCCCTTGAGGGTTTCGACATCCACATGACCGGTGGTGTGTACCACATGGGCGACATCACGGACCAAGCCCTGAAAGGCTTCGTTGCGGGCCACGAAATCGGTTTCGGAATTCAGTTCTACAACCACGCCCTTCGGACCGGAGGTGACAGCACCGACCAGACCTTCAGCCGCAATGCGACCGGACTTCTTTGCGGCTTTGGCAAGACCCTTGGTACGCAGCCAGTCGATGGCCGCTTCAATATCACCGGAGTTGGCTTCCAGTGCGGCCTTGCAATCCATCATGCCGGCCCCTGTCTTCTCACGAAGATCTTTCACCAGCGCGGCGGTAATCGTCGCCATGACATATATCCTTCTTGTTTGAATATGAGACGGCGGCAGCGTTACCGCTACCGCCGGATGGGATCAGACAGCCTGCATCACAGCAAACCGCATACAAGACAAGTATTAGGCCGCGTCGACCTGAGCCTGGGCAAAAGCGACCCAACCTTCACGTGCCATACGACCCGACAATTTCAGTTCTGCATCGAATGATGTAACATCGGCATCGGTCATCGCAGCGAGTTGCGAGAAATGGAACACGCCGGCTTCGTTCAGCTTGGTGACATGCTGAGGTCCGATGCCCGGCAGTTTGGTCAGGTCATCGGGTGCGCCGCGCGGTGCAGCCAGACGTTCAAAACCTGCCACAGCAGCCGCAGGCAGAACTTCAACCATCGGAGCAACCGAAGCGCCGTGATCGATGCCGCTTGCGCCCTGACCGCGCGAAATGCCGTCAAGTGCAGCACGGGCAATCAGATCGCAATAGAGCGACAGAGCGCGGCCTGCATCGTCATTGGCAGGAATCGGGAAGGTGATGCCATCGGGATCGGAATTGGTGTCGATGATCGCTGCAACAGGAATACCGAGACGGTTGGCTTCGGCAATCGCCAGAGCTTCCTTGTTGGTGTCGATCACGAAAATCAGGTCGGGAGTACCGCCCATGTCCTTGATGCCGCCCAGAGCGCGATCAAGCTTTTCCTTTTCGCGACCCAGCATCAGCCGTTCTTTTTTGGTCAGGCCAACAGCACCACCGGCAAGAATTTCATCCACCTTGCGCAAACGCTGGATCGAACCGGAAATGGTCTTCCAGTTTGTCAGCATGCCGCCGAGCCAACGGGCATTGACGAAATACTGGGCCGAACGGCGGGCCGCTTCGGCCACATGATCCTGTGCCTGACGCTTGGTGCCGACAAACAACACACGACCGCCTGCAGCAACAGTATCGGATACGGCCTGCAACGCACGGTGCAGAGCAGGAACGGTCTGGGCCAGATCGATAATGTGGATGTTGTTGCGTGTACCGAAGATATAAGGAGCCATCTTCGGATTCCAGCGATGGGATTGATGGCCAAAGTGGGCGCCGGCTTCAAGCAATTGACGCATAGAAAAATCAGGCAGTGCCATGGTCTATTCTCCGGTTTGTCCTCTGCGGATAAGTGAACCGGGATCAGCCCGGTCACCGGATGGGTCCATCGAGACCCGCATCCGCATGTGTGATAGCTGTGGCTCATAGTGCCAAACGGCCTGTTTGGCAAGTCGAAAGCACGTGCCTTCCAAGTGTTCGGGGTAAAAAACCTTAATCAGCTCAATTCCACGCTCATGACACCCGGAACCGCCTTCAAAAGACCTGCCACGTGCGGGGTGGCGCGGTAGGAACCGGGCAGTTTGACATCCACTTCGCGGCTGCCGCCGTCGATCATCACGACGATATTGACCTCGCCGTCACCCTTGTCGCGCAAATGCTCCATCAAAGACGGGATCGGGGTTTCCTGATCCAGCGTGATCCGCAAGGCCGAGGGGAGACGCGAGGCGACGTGATCAAGCATTTCGACGGACTGGATGCGCACCCTCACCTCTTCGCCTTCCAGACTGCCCTGAAGCACCAGCAGCACGGCTTTGCCCGCTTCCAACTGGTCGCGGTAATGGTTCAGGCCTTCTTGAAAAATAATCGCCTCGAAATGGCCTGTTTGATCCGAGAGCGCCAGAATACCCATTTTATTGCCGGATTTGGTGCGTCGCTCCTGTCGGTCCAGTACGGTGGCCGCAACGCGCCCCGTCGTTGCCCCGCCGCGCACGGCGCGGGCAAAATCGGAGAAACGCTGGACCGACAATCGCCTCAGCACCGAGCCGTAATCATCAAGCGGATGGCCGGTGAGGAAAAAGCCGATCGCTTCATATTCACGTTGCAAGCGGTCGGCCGTGGTCCATGGCTGGAACGGCGGCACGCGCAAGGGTTCGGGCGTGCCAACCCCGCCGAAAATATCGCCCTGACCAGCCGCCGCCTCGCTGACCGTGCGATTGGCGGTCGCCATCATCACTTCGATGGCCGCGGTGGCCTTGGCGCGGTCGGGCTCGAAATCATCGAGCGCACCGGCGGCAATCAGGCTTTCAAGCGTGCGCTTGTTGGCCATGCGCGGATTCAGGCGGCGGGCCAGATCACCCAAATCCTTGAACGGTTCTGCTGCACGGCTTTCAACCAGACTTTCAACCGCCTGCTGACCGACACCTTTGATGGCGGACAGCGCATAGCGGATCGACAACACCTCTTCCTGATCGGCATGAACCTCGAACACCACGCCGGAGCGGTTGATCGAAGGTGGTTCGACCTTGATGCCAAGCCTCTGGGCCTCGCGGCGGAATTCGGACAATTTATCGGTATTGGAGAGATCGAGCGTCATCGAAGCCGCAAGAAACTCAACCGGATAATTGGCTTTCAGATAGGCCGTCTGGTAGGCAACCAGCGCATAGGCCGCAGCATGGCTCTTGTTGAAGCCGTAATCGGCGAATTTGGCCAGAAGATCGAAAATCTCGTCGGCAATCGCCTTGCCGAGACCTTTTTCCATTGCGCCTGTCACGAAACGTTCGCGTTGGGCATCCATTTCCGATTTGATCTTTTTACCCATCGCGCGGCGCAGCAAATCGGCTTCGCCGAGCGAATAGCCCGACAGAAGCTGGGCGATCTGCATCACCTGTTCCTGATAGATGATCACGCCGTGGGTTTCTTTCAGCACCGGTTCGAGCATGGGATGGAGATATTCGACCTGCTCCTGCCCGAGTTTGCGGGCGCAATAGACCGGAATATTGGCCATCGGGCCGGGTCGGTAGAGCGCGACCAGCGCGATGATGTCCTCGAAACGGTCAGCGCGCATTTCGGCCAGCGCCTTGCGCATGCCCGCACTTTCCAGCTGGAACACACCGACCGTTTCACCGCGCCCCATCATCGCGAAGGATTTTTCGTCATCGAGCGGGATGGTGGAAATATCGACAACGATATTGCGCGCTTCCAGCAGACGGATCGCGGTTTGAATCACGGTCAGGGTTTTAAGGCCCAAAAAGTCGAATTTGACCAGACCGGCAGGCTCGACCCATTTCATGTTGAATTGCGTCACCGGCATGTCGGATTTCGGATCGCGATAGAGCGGGACAATCTCTTCAAGCGGCCTGTCACCGATCACAATGCCCGCCGCATGGGTCGAGGCATGGCGGTGCAGGCCCTCGAGATTGCGGGCAATATCGAGCAGTTGCGAGACAACCGCGTCCTCGCGTGCCGCTTCGCGCAAACGCGGTTCGCCCTCGATCGCCTGATCGAGCGTGACGGGATTGGCCGGATTTTGCGGCACCAGCTTGGTGAGCTTGTCCACCTGCCCATAGGGCAGTTGCAGCACGCGCCCGACATCGCGCAACACGCCACGCGCCTGCAAGGTCCCGAAGGTGATAATCTGCGCAACCCGATCCAGCCCGTAGCGATACTGGACATAGCGGATCACCTCGTCGCGTCTCTCCTGACAGAAATCGATATCGAAATCGGGCATGGACACACGTTCGGGATTCAAAAACCGCTCGAAAAGAAGGCCGAAACGCAAGGGGTCGAGATCGGTGATCGTCGTTGCATAGGCAACCAGCGATCCTGCACCGGAACCACGGCCCGGACCGACCGGAATGCCTTGCGATTTTGCCCATTGTATAAAATCGGCCACGATCAGGAAGTAACCGGGATATTGCATGCGCGCGATCACGGACAATTCGAAATCCAGCCGCTCGATATAATCGGTCTCGGTCAATCCGCCTGCGGGGCCATGAATGGCCAGACGGGCTTTAAGCCCCTGATGGGCCATCGCGGACAGCGCTGCGGCTTCATCCACCTCCGCCCCGCCCTCGCCCGTGGTAAAGCGCGGCAGGATTGGTTTTTGGGTGCGCGGCCGCACATGGCAGCGCATGGCGATTTCGACACTGTTCGAAATCGCCTCAGGCAAATCTTTAAACAGTTCAATCATTTGTGCGCGTGTTTTAAAGTGATGCTCGAGACTGACGCGGCGGCGTTGGTCATCCGACACCACCCGCCCTTCGGCAATTGCCAAAAGGGCATCATGGGCCTGGTAGTCGGTGGTTTTGGCAAAAAACGGCTCGTTGGTTGCCACCAGCGGCACGTGATGCTGATAGGCAAGATCAATCAGTTGCGGCTCAACGAGTTCCTCGTCGGATAGGCCATGGCGTTGCAACTCGATATAAAAACGATCTCCAAAGGCCTGTTTCAGGCGTTTCAACCGCAATTCGGCCAGATCGCGCTGCCCTTGGGCCAGCGGACGGTCGAGCAGGCCTTTTGGGCCGCCACTCAACACAATCAACCCTTCGGGCTCTGCCATCAGGTCATCAAGCTCGATATGGGGAGCCTCCCCCGCTCCCGATCGCATATAGGCGCGGGACGCCAGACGGATCAGTTGCGCATAGCCCTGATCATCGGCCGCAATCAACACCAATGAGGGCCGGGTTTGCGGCAGGCCGACCGAGCGGCCCGGAGCTTTGTCCTCACCGGTTTCCACCGACAATTCGATACCGACAATCGGCTGGATCCCCGATCCGGCCATTTTCTCGGAAAATTCCAGAGCACCGAACAGATTGTTGGTGTCGGTCAGCGCCAAAGCGGGCATACGGTCTTTGAGCGCCAGCTTTTTGAGATCGTCGATCCGCAACGCCCCTTCCAGCAAGGAAAAGGACGAATGGACATGCAGATGGACAAACCCGACTTCGCTCAGTAACCGACTCATCATACCCCACTCCGTGTAGGTACACACAATGCTGTGTGACACCGCGCGGGTAAAGTCCGAAATGGGCTGCGCATCCATCCATCCAAAGCCGATGCCTTGTCAGGCAGATGCCGGAGCAATGAACCGTCCTTACATCCCGAAGGCGTGGGCCCAGACCATAATGGTAGCAATAAATGCTGCAATGCCTGCCAATTCGGTGATGTCTTCGATGATCAAACGAGCCATGGAAACCTCCATCGGTTGAAGTGATGAAGGGATTATGTTCTATTTATGTTCTTATTTTCAAGAACAAAATAAGAACAAACATCAAGCGCAATCGATCATGGTTAATTTCGTTAAGCATGATCGGGCTGGCTAATGACAGATTTTGAAGGATTTCAACCGCTTAGGGCAGCTCGACAATCACACCGTCCCGCAGGGTCACGCGGCGGTCCATTCGCATGGCAAGTTCGAGATTATGGGTGGCAATCACGGCTGCCAACCGCGAGACGCGTGCCAGTGTCAGCAATGTATCGAACACATGACCGGACGTGACGGGATCGAGATTGCCGGTCGGCTCGTCGGCCAGCAGCAGGCGCGGACGGTTGGAGACCGCGCGCGCTATCGCCACCCTTTGCTGCTCTCCGCCCGACAATTCGCTCGGGCGATGGGTCAGGCGTTCCCCCAAGCCGAGAAAGCCGAGAATTTGTTTGGCGCGCTCCTCGGCATCGCGACGCGACAGGCCGTTGATCATTTGCGGCAAAGCGACATTTTCAACGGCGGTAAATTCGGGCAACAGCCGGTGTTGCTGATAGACGAAACCGATATCGGTGCGGCGTATTTCGGTGCGTGCGGCATCGTTGAGCGCAGAACAGGCAACGCCGCCGATCCGCACCTCGCCCGCATCGGGCCGTTCCAGCAAGCCCGACACATGCAGCAAGGTCGATTTGCCGGTGCCCGAAGGGGCAATCAGTGCCACAGTCTGTCCGGGCATCACCTCAATGGCGATATCGCGCAGCACATCCAACCGCCGTTCGGCATCCAGATAGGAGAGCCGGACATGCTCGAGAACCAAAGCGGGAACATCCGGTTCCGGGATCGCTTGTGACGGGTCTTGATGGGTCGTGGACTGCATCGGGTTTACTCGTATCGCAATGCGTCGACGGGATCGAGATTGGCCGCGCGCCAAGCCGGATACAACGTGGCCAGCAAAGACAGCGTCAAAGCGATCAGCGCAACCGTGACAACCTCGAACGGATCAATCACCGAGGGCAGCCGCGACAGGAAGTAGAATTCGGCCGGAAACAGATTGGTATTGGTCAGACGCGAGAAAAACGCCCGCAGGGTCTCGATATTGGCCGCCACCGCAATGCCCAGTGCCAGTCCCGCAAAAGTGCCGACAATGCCGATAGCCGCACCCGTGATCAGGAAAATCCGCTGGATCGCCCCGCGCGTGGCTCCCATGGTCCGCAAAATCGCGATGTCGGAGCTTTTATCCTTCACCAGCATGATCAGGCCGGAAATGATGTTGAGCGCGGCTACCAGTACGATGAGGGTCAGGATCAGGAACATCACATTGCGTTCCACCTGCAACACGCCGAAAAAGGTGCGGTTGCGCAAACGCCAATCGCTCATGATGACCGGACGGGTCAAACTGTCCTCGATCCCCATTTTGACGACATCAATCGCATCGGGTTGGCGGATGAACACTTCGATCACGCTGACATCATTGTCGCGGTTAAAAAAGGCTTGAGACTCTTTCATTGGCATATAGACAAAGGCCGAGTCGAATTCCGACATGCCGACCTCGTAAATGGCGGCAATCGGGTAAGATTTGACGCGCGGCGCGGTGCCGAACGGGGTTTGCGCGCCGCGTGGCGAGGTCAGCGTCAGGGAATCCCCTGCCCGCAGCAATAATTGCTCGGCCAGACGTTTGCCGATCACCAACCCCTGCCCGCTATCAAAGCCGTCCAGCGCGCCATAGCGGATATTGCCGGCAATGACTTTGACCTTTTTCAGGTCTTCGGGCCGCACCCCGCGCACCATCACGCCGCCCGCATAAGAGGGCGAGGAAGCTAGAGCCTGCCCCTCCACCATCGGCATCGCCAAGGTAACATAGGGCACGAGGCTGATTTTTCCGGCGACATCGGCATAATCCGTCAGCGGTGTTTCCAGCGCGCTGACAAAGATATGGCCGTTGACCCCGACAATCTTGTCGAGCAATTCCTTGCGGAACCCGTTCATCACCGACAAAACGATGATGAGTGTGGCCACGCCCAAAGTGATGCCGAGAAACGAAAAACCGGCAATGACTGAGATAAACCCCTCGCGCCGCCGTGCCCGCAGATAGCGGAAAGCAATCATCCATTCAAAAACCGCAAATGCGCCTTGATGGGTCCGGTGATCGGGTGCGGGCGTGGCGGTTTGGGTCATCAAGCGATCAACCGGCCACGAGGCGAACAGCCTCTTCGATACTGACCACGTGCCGCTCGCCATCGGCGCGGCGTTTGACTTCGACCTTGCCGTCAGCCAGCGATTTCGGGCCGACAATGATCTGCCAAGGCAGCCCGATCAGATCGGCTGTTGCGAATTTGCCGCCGGCACGGGTGTCGGTATCATCATACAATACGTCGATATTGCGGGCTTCCAGCGCACGATAAACAGTTTCACACGCCGCATCGGTGGCGTCGTCACCGGTTTTAAGATTGATCAGGCCGACATGGAACGGCGCAATTTCAACCGGCCAAGCAATGCCCTGATCGTCATGGAAGGCCTCGATCAGCGCGGCGACAAGGCGGGAGGGACCAATGCCATATGAGCCCATATGAACCGGACGATCCACACCATCGGGACCAGTTACTTTGGCACCGAAAGGCTCGGAATATTTGGTGCCGAAATAGAAGATATGCCCGACTTCGATGCCGCGCGCGGCAACCTTGCGGTCTTCCGGAATGGCGGCATAGGCCGCCTCGTCGTGCATCTCGGAGGTCGCAGCATAGGGTTTGGTCCAATTGCCGACGATGGTCTGCAATTCTTCGACATTGTTGAAATCGGTATCGGGACCGGGCACGGCCAGATCGAGCACGGATTTGTCGCAATAGACCTCGCTCTCGCCGGTCGAAGCCAGAATGATGAATTCATGGCTCAAATCGCCGCCGATCGGTCCCGTTTCGGCCCGCATCGGGATCGAGGTCAGCCCGAGACGCGCAAATGTGCGCAGATAGGCGACAAACATCCGGTTATAGGCATGGCGTGCGCCTGCCTCGTCGACATCGAAGGAATAGGCATCCTTCATCAAAAACTCGCGCGAGCGCATGGTGCCGAAACGCGGGCGGATCTCGTCGCGGAACTTCCACTGGATATGGTAGAGATTGAGCGGCAAATCCTTGTAGGAGCGCACATAGGAGCGGAAAATATCGGTGACCATCTCCTCGTTGGTCGGGCCGAACAGCATGTCGCGCTCGTGGCGGTCCTTGATGCGCAGCATTTCCTTGCCATATGCATCGTAACGACCCGATTCACGCCACAAATCAGCCGATTGAATGGTCGGCATCAGCAACTCGATGGCACCCGAACGGTCCTGCTCCTGCCGGATGATCGCGTTGATCTTGGACAAAACCCGCAAGCCCAGCGGCAGCCATGCATAAATCCCTGCGGATTGCTGGCGCACCAGCCCCGCCCGCAGCATCAGGCGATGGGAGACAATTTCGGCATCCTTGGGTGTATCACGCAGGATCGGCAGGAAGTAACGGCTCAAACGCATTTTGTGGCACCTTGTAAGGCTGTCGCAAGCGAAGAAATCAGGAAACATTGTCATAGACGCGACCCCGAAGCGGGTCAAATCGGGACCGCGTCAATCAATATTGGTGATGACCATCGCCATGACCAATGTCAGGGGAATGGCCAGAACCGAGGTGAGTATCGCTTTGAAACCGAGATTGGGTGAAACCGGTGCACCCGTATCATTGCCTTTTTCAACCTCTTGCCCTGCTTCATGCGCATTTTTGACACCAATCGGCAAGGTGGCGTAGAGCGTGATCCACCACACGATAAAATAGAGCGCGATCAGGGTCGGCCATGGCAGTGTAATCGAAAAATTCATACCTGCTCCAATTCAACCAGAGTGCCGTTAAAATCTTTGGGATGCAGAAAAATGACAGGTTTGCCGTGCGCGCCGATGCGCGGTGTGCCATCTCCCAGAACACGTGCTCCGACAGACTTCAACTTGTCACGTGCCGCAATCACATCATCCACCTCGTAACAGATATGGTGGATGCCGCCATCGGGATTGCGCTCCAGAAATTTGGCAATCGGCGAGGCTTCGCCCAAGGCTTCCAGCAGCTCGATCTTGGTATTGGGCAATTCAATGAATACGACCGTCACGCCGTGTTCGGGCTGGGGCAAAGGAGCGGAGACACTCGCACCCAACACATCCCTGTATGTCGCAATTGCGGCTTCGAGATTGTTGACGGCAATTGCCACATGGTTCAAGCGTCCGATCATGCCCCTATCCTTTATCAAATCCTGTTCCGTTTGGATTACACATTGACAACTTGTACATGGCAACTGGGCTTTTTGCCCCAATTTTGGTTCACCTGCGAGCGGATGGCACGTTCGACCGCGCTTTCCACCGTGTCGGGATCCCGCATCTTGGCCTTTGGCAGGGTATCGAGCACCGAGAAAATCGCTTCCTCGACAATATCCTCGAAACTCTGGCCCGAAACCGAGTGTTGGGGCAGGCCGAACACGGCCAAGGCCACTTCACCGACCAGCATGCCCTTGGCATCAATCGCCATGGCCACCGAGACAATGCCGGCATTCGACAGCCTGCGACGCTCCGAGACGGCAGGATCGGTGTGAGGGATCAGCAGCGAGCCGTCCTTATAGACACGGCCAACCTGAACAGCATCGAACATTTCGGGCTTGCCCGGAGCAATCCGCACCATCTGGCCGTTATGGATGCGGATGGCATGGGCCACGCCCATCTTTTTGGCCAGTTTGCGGTGTTCTTCCAGATGCAGGGCCTCGCCATGCGCCGGAATCGAGATATGCGGCTTGACCCAGGAATACATGCGTTCCATCTCGCCGCGACGCGGATGACCCGACACATGCACCAGACCATCACGGTCGGTCATGACATCAATGCCCTGTTCAACCAGCTTGTTGATCAACTTGCTGATGCCCTTCTCGTTGCCCGGAATGGCGCGTGACGAGAAGATCACCTTGTCGCCCGCCGACAGGGTCATATCGGGATGGTTGCCTTCGGCAATACGGGCCAAAGCGGCACGCGGTTCGCCTTGTGATCCGGTAATAAGCGCAACAACCTTGTCACGCGGCAGATAGCCATAGACATCGACCGAACGGAAATCGGGCAGGCCGTCGAGATAGCCGGATTCCCTGGCCACTTCGATCACCCGATCCATCGCACGGCCAACCGCGATCACCTCGCGCCCGCAGGCCGCAGCCGCTTCCGCAACCGCCCTGATGCGCGCCACGTTGGAGGCAAAGGTGGTCACGGCCACGCGGCCAGTGCTGGCGGTAATGATCTCTTTCAACGATTGCGCGACCTCGGACTCTGACGGGCTGATGCCGTCGCGCACGACATTGGTGGAATCGGAGACAAAGGCCAGCACGCCCTCTTCGCCAAATTCGCGGATGCGCTTTTCATCGGTTTTCCAGCCAACATAAGGGGTCTCGTCGATTTTCCAATCGCCGGAATGGAACACCGTGCCCAGCGGGGTACGAATGGCAATGCCGGTCGATTCCGGAATCGAATGGGCCATCGGCACGAATTCGACATCGAAAGGTCCGAACTGGTAACGCTCTGCCACTTCGACGATATGGATCGGAATTTTCTGCGCACCCGGTTCGTTGAATTTGCGGATTTCAAGCAGGCTTGCGGCAAAACGGGTGGCGTAAACCGGCGCACGCAATTTGGGCCACAGATCCATCAAAGCGCCGATATGGTCCTCATGCGCATGGGTGATCAGAATGGCTTCGAGCCGGTCGCGCTGGGATTCCAGAAAAGCCAGATCGGGCATGATGATGTCGATGCCGGGCAGTTCTTCTCCGGCAAAGGCTATGCCGCAATCCACCAACAGCCAGCGGCGGTTTTTCTTGGTACCAAATCCATACAGGCCGGCATTCATGCCGATTTCACCAATACCGCCTAAAGGCACAAAAACCAATTCGTCCGTCGTCGAAACCATATTGTTCTCAAATTCCCTTTTACGAGCCAAAGTCATTGTGAAGCGGGTACAAATCGCCCGCTTCGACAAATATTCGGCCCTGCTCTGTTGCAAGCACCAGACGTCCGTGTGGGTCCAGTGTCTCGAAAATTCCGTGTCGGGGCTGATGTCCCGATGAAATCGTGATCCGTTCGTTCAAGAACGCCGCCCGCTGCAACCACTCCGCCCGGATCGCCGCAAAACCCTGCCCTTTGTTCCATAGCTCTAGGCCATGTCGGAAGCTGATGCAAAGGGCGGCCAAGAGATCATCACGATCGATGCCATAACCCGCCGTTGCCAGATCGGTCGCCCGATAGGGAGTATCAGCCGGATGGGTGACCAGATTAAGGCCGATACCCACCGTCATCACAAATGAAGCTCCCGACGAGCCGCCTTCCAGCAACAGGCCGGACAGTTTGGCGCCATCCAACAGCAGATCATTGGGCCATTTGATAGCAAGCCTTGCACCGCATCCGGTCAGAGTCTGGACGGCATCAAAAATGGCCACACCCGCCACAAAACTCAATTGCGGCGACACGGCCATCGGACAGGGATCGACCAGACTCAGGCTCGCGTAGAAATTGCCGGAAGGCGATGACCAGTTGCGGCCACTGCGGCCACGCCCGCCCTCTTGGCGGTCGGCGACCACCCATGTCTGCCCCTGCCCCTGTCGGGCCAGCTCCAGCGCGCGGTCATTGGTGGAACCGATCGTGGCATGGTGCTCAACAGTAAAACCCGCAAGAGCTGCGGGTTCCAGAGAGGCCAGAGAGATCGGGGTTTGCACTCCAACCATCAATGCAGGGATTGTGCGGCCACAAGAGCGGCGTTGACAAGTGGAGCAGGCCAGAGCCAGAACAGGAACACAATCACCGTCGAGGCCAGCAAGACAGTTTTCAAAGTGCCGTCGAGCGGAGCAAAGGCATCTTTCGGCTCGTCGAAATACATGATCTTGACGATGCGCAGATAATAGAAGGCCCCGACAACACTGGTCAGCACACCGATCACAGCCAGCGCATAGAGCTTGGCTTCGACGGCAGCGACAAACACATACCATTTGGCAAAAAAACCGGCCAGCGGCGGGATACCGGCCAGCGAGAACATGATCATCGCCATGCCGAAAGCCATACCCGGATTGGTACGGCCAAGCCCTGCCAGTTCGTCGATGGTTTCGACATAATGATCACCACGGCGCATACCGAGCACGCAGGCAAAGGCACCCAGCGTCATCACCACATATAGCGCCATATAGATCGCCACACCCTGCACGCCATTGATCGTACCCGCGGCAAGTCCGACAAGTGCAAAGCCGATATGGCCGATCGAGGAATAGGCCAACAGACGTTTGATATTGGTCTGGCCGATCGCTGCAAACGCACCGAGACCCATCGAGCCTAGAGCGATGAATACGATAATCTGCTGCCATTGCGCGGCAATATCCGGGAAAGCCGTCATCACCACGCGCACGGTCATCGCCATCGCCGCCAATTTGGGGGCCGAGGCGAAGAAGGTGGTGACGGGTGTAGGCGAGCCTTCATAGACATCGGGTGTCCACATATGGAACGGCACAGCCGAGATTTTGAACGCCAGACCCGCCATCAGGAAAGCCAGACCGAAAATGACGCCGCTGGAGGCATGGCCATTCAAGGCTTTGGCAATGGCGGTGAATTCGACCGAACCGGTAAAGCCATAGACCAGCGACGCGCCATACAGCAGCATGCCGGACGACAGCGCGCCGAGTACGAAATATTTCAAACCGGCTTCGGTGGATTTCAGATCATCGCGGCGGAAGGCGGCGATGACATAAAGGGCCAGACTGGACAATTCGAGGCCGAGATAGAGCGCAATCAGATCATGCGCCGAAATCATCACCATCATGCCCAGTGTGGACAACAGCACCAGCACCGGAAATTCAAAGGCATTGGCCTTGTGGCGGTTCAAAAAGCCCTGCGCCATCACCAGCGACAAAGCAGAGGCCAGCAATACGATCACCTTCATGAAGCGGGCAAAACCGTCAACGATGAAGGCTCCGTGGAACGTAATCTCGCGGGTTTCCGACTGGCCGAGCACGAGGCCGCAAGCGACCAGCAACACCACAACGGTCATGGCTTGCACAAAGCGCGTGCTACCCGAACCGGCCAGAGCACCGATCAGCACAAGGATGAGTGAACCCGCTGCCAGAACCAATTCTGGCAGGGCGGGGAGAAGAGCCGGAACAGCAGCAAGAGGCGCGGTCATCAGTTCACCCTTAGCGAACGGCAGAGGCCACAGACTGAGCAGCCTGAGCCGCAGCCTGTGTCGATTTCAAAAGCGCCTCGGTAGGCACGGCGAAAACATCGAGAATGGCACCGGGTTGTACCCCGTACCAGATTGTCAAAACCACCAGGGGCACCAGAATGGCCAATTCACGACCCGTCACATCCTGAATGGACATCAGGTTGGCTTTTTCAAGCTTGCCGAACACCACACGGGCATAGAGCCACAGGGCATAGCCGGCCGACAGGATCACGCCTGTTGTCGCAAAAAAAGCCACCCATGGACTGGCGCGGAACGCCCCCAGCAGGGTCAGGAATTCGCCGACAAAGCCAGCCGTGCCGGGCAGTCCGACATTGGCCATGGTGAAAATCATGAAGATCACGGCATAGCGCGGCATCCGGTGGACAAGACCGCCATAGGCGGCAATCTCGCGGGTATGCATGCGGTCATAGATAACGCCGACGCAAAGGAACAGCGCACCCGACACCAGACCATGCGAGACCATCTGGAACATCGCACCCTGAATGCCCTGCATATTGAGGCTGAAAAGCCCCATGGTCACAAAGCCCATATGCGCGACAGAGGAATAGGCGATCAGTTTTTTTATGTCTTCCTGCATCAAAGCGACCAGCGAAGTATAGATAATGGCAATTGCCGACATCGTAAATACAAGCGGCGCAAAATAAAGCGAGGCATCGGGCAACATCGGGATGGAAATCCGGATGAAGCCGTAACCGCCCATTTTCAGCAAAATCGCCGCCAGAATGACCGAGCCCGCCGTCGGGGCTTCGACGTGGGCATCCGGCAACCAGGTATGCACAGGCCACATAGGCATTTTGACAGCAAAGGAGGCAAAAAAAGCCACCCAAAGCCATGTCTGCATCGAAGCCGGGAACTTGTAGGCCAGCAGGGTCGGAATATCGGTTGTGCCGGCCTGGTGATACATCACCATCACGGCGATCAGCATCAACAGCGACCCCAGCAGCGTATAGAGGAAGAATTTGAAACTGGCATAGATGCGACGCTTGCCGCCCCAGATGCCGATGATCAGGAACATCGGGATCAGACCGGCTTCGAAGAACAGGTAGAACAGCACCAGATCAAGCGCCGAAAACACACCGATCATCAGCGCTTCGAGCACCAGAAACGCCATCATATATTCTTTGACGCGCTTTTCGACCGATACCCACGAGGCGACGATGCAAAACGGCATCAAGAAAGTGCTGAGCAGAATGAACGGCATCGAAAAGCCGTCGACACCCAGTTTGAAGCGGATTTTGTCCGACAGCCAAGCGGCTTCATCGACAAGCTGGAAAGCCGCCGACGTCGGATCGAATGCTTTCCATACAATGATCGACAACACGAAGGTTGCCACGGTGGCGAACAGTGCGGTCCAGCGAATGTTGCGCAGACCCGATTCGCTTTCGCCATCGGTCAGAAGGATCAACGCCGCACCGATCAGCGGCAGCACAATCAGGCCAAGAAGAAGATGGTTCATGAGTGTGCCCCTGCGAACATATACCAGGTGATCACCAGCGCGAGACCGATCAACATGGCGAAGGCATAGTGATAGACATAGCCGGTCTGCAAACGGGTGACGGTTTGAGACAACAATCCGACCCGCGCCGAAACTCCGTCGGGACCGAACCCGTCGATGATCTTGCCGTCACCGGTCTTCCAAAGGAAGTGGCCGATCCGCTTGGCCGGACGCACGAACAGGAAGTCATACAGCTCGTCGAAATACCATTTGTTGAGCAAGAACCGGTACAG
>Ga0214921_10005151_pt1 | contig 18651 bp, 18 predicted proteins | sample LL1505_MetaG_FD_177992 | JGI IMG/M metagenome (GOLD analysis project Ga0214921, IMG submission 177992) | Freshwater microbial communities from Lake Lanier, Atlanta, Georgia, United States - LL-1505 | ecosystem: Environmental > Aquatic > Freshwater > Lake | place: USA: Georgia | collected... | reverse complement strand
CTTTAGTGACTACCTTACATATCCTCTTTATTTTTACAATTACAATGATTACTACCCTGACTATCCATATTATCCATATTATTATTAAGTTTTCTCAATAATTAAAACTATATTTTTATATTTCATAATATTATATAAACGCAAGCAATATTATGAAATATTATTTAAAATTATTACTTTGTATTGTTTTATTTTCCATTTGTTTTATGATACTTCGTTACGTTTCTATAAAAGAATCATTTGTCGGGTTTGACACTTATAGTTTTGATAAATATTATGGAAATTATAGAAAAGATTATGGTTATAATAACAAGATCTATCAATATCCAGTATTTTTTGATAAAAATTATAAAAATTTTAGTGCAAATGGCATCAATTATAATGATGTCAATGATGCAGTTTACAAGAATATTGAAACAAAAGATTAGATGTTTTACATGTATAAGTTGTATGTAAAATATTGATGAGTTCTTTAAGTTATTTTGGCAATTTATTATATTTTAACGATTTTCTTTTCCAAAAAGTATTTTGGGTTTTCAATTTTGGACATTTTTTTTGTCCATTTTTCAAAAATCCGAAAAGGTCTTGGGAAAACATAAGTGTTATGACCATAATTCATTTTTAGCGTGTGGTTACCAAAAAAATAATTCTAGGTTTATTACGATAAATTTTTGTATGAAAAATTATATTTTTTTCTCAATGGAAATAAATGGAAACTTTAGGAAATGATTTAGTGGCATTTTGTGGCAAAAAAATTACAAATAATTATCATTGTGAATTATGTGACTATATATGCAGTAAAAAATACAATTGGGAGAAGCACTTAACGAGTGCAAGACATATCAAGGTATCTGATGGAAATAATTTGGAAATAAAAAGTGGCAAAAAGTGGCAAAAAGAGCAACATACTAAATTATTTGCATGTGAAAAATGTAATAAGGATTTTCAAACATCATCTGGATTATGGAAACATAAACAAAAATGTAAAGACATAGCATATACTAATAATGACGACGATTCTGATGATCCTGTCAGTGATAAAAAACTAATACTTATGTTGATGAATCAAAACAAAGAGCTTATGGAAATTGTCAAAAATGGAACAAACAATACTATCAACAATAACAATAATATTAACTCTCATAATAAAACATTTAATTTACAAGTGTTTTTAAATGAGACCTGCAAAGACGCAATGAATATTAGTGATTTTATAGAATCTGTGAAGTTACAAGTGTCTGACCTGGAAAATGTTGGCAAGGTTGGTTATATTGAAGGAATTTCCAATATAATCATTAAAAATCTACAAGCACTAGAAGTAGAGAAACGACCAGTCCATTGCACCGATCAAAAAAGAGAGGTTATGTATGTAAAAGAAGATAACATTTGGGAAAAAGAAGATGAAGCAAATAAGAAATTGAGAAAGGCTATTCGCACAATTGCACACAAAAATATTTGTATGTTCAAAGCATTCAGAGAGAAATATCCTGATTGTGAAGAATATGATTCAAAAAAAAATAGTCAATATAACACAATTGTCTACGAAGCCATGGGAGGAAAAGGAGATAATGATTATGAGAAGGATACCAAAATCATTAAGAAAATAGCCAAGGTAGTTGGCATTGAAAAAAGTTAAATTATTATATTTAGATATTTATATATATTATATAATAATGAAATCTACAACTTTATATTTTAGCATTTTATTAATATTGATAATATTAGTAAGTTTATATTTTAAAGCATCTAATCGCGAAAACTTTACAGCCAAATTTGATCCTAGTATTATCAATTCAGACATTCCGAACGGATCAGCTTTAAGTAATAGTCATGCAATAGCTTTATTAAATGACTTAAGTAGACAATTAAGTGGAATTAATATCAATAAAATAAATATTGTTGCTTATCCTCCCACTACAACTACCTATATCACTCCACCAATTAATGAAAATCCAAATGTTGTGACTCCAATTAAAAATTTTCAAACAAATAAAAGAATTCCAATTGGTGCGGATAGTCTAGTTGGTGCGGATAGAATAGAATCTTTTCAAACACCAGTTCTAAAGGGCCAAACGCAACTTTTATTAAATGGTCAACCAATCCCAGGAATACCAACAGTAGCAGCATTAATACAAACGCTATCAGATTTGATATTGACGTTGACTTTGAATGCACAATCCATTGATATTCACTATACAACTTCACAAAGATAGGGTTTAAATATCCAAACTTACTGTGTTGCTGGCAGATTTTTGACGTCTTCTACTACGTTTTGGCATATTGATATCCGACTGTCCTTGTAATTCTTTTAAATCTTCAATACTAATTGTACTGTTTCCATTAGTATTGTTACCATTATTACTCATTGATTGTTCACCTTGACTTTTTTGCACAGGTTCTTGAATATTAATAGTCTTTGTTTTTAATCCTGATAAAATATCAGAAATATCACTTGGTCCTTTCATTTCTGGTCTAGATTGTCTTCTGGATTTTTCTTGGAAATCAAGAGGTCCTGATTGACCGCCTCCACGTTGTTGACTTTCTCTAATATTGATTCCATCATCTACAAAATTGCTGCGACCCATGTTTAAATCTGGTCTGTTTGCAAAATTGTTATTACCTGGTCTACCCATAGGTGGTGGAACTGCATTTGGACCTTGCGTTGCCAATGGTGGAGGCGGTCCATTTCCTGACCCCATCTGCATCTCTGGGTTCATTACTCCTGACATAAACCCTGAAAAGTTAGGGCTTGTTTGTGCCATAGAATTTACAGCGGCATTTTGAAATTGACGCATTAGATCAGGATTTTGACGTAAAATATCATCCATGCCTGGCATGGCACTCTTGAACATTGTATTTGTCAAGTGAACCATCATTGCACTTCCACCTAATTGAAACAACAACTTCAATTCAGGTGCCATAGATGCTCGCGACTTATATTTTTCATACAATTCTGCAAAAATTTCATCATAGTCATTGATATTTTCATTAACTTGTTCACTCCATCCATCTAATTTGATGTCAAAAGGATCAAAACGATTGTTCAAGAATTCTATACCATTAATGGCAGCCATTAGCATGTTTCCTTGAAATTTAACAGAGTTTTGTTTACTCTTTTCTTCCATGATGGTTTCATATTCACCCATCATTTCTGCTAAAGAAGATTCCATATTGTATTTTTTTGATAACTCAACGCCTTTCTTTTCTAAAGCCTCTAGCTTTCTTAAATATTTGAACTTTTCTCTTAACAATTCTTCTTTTGATAATTGAGGTCCAGAAGATGATACATTTTTATCAGGATTTAAAGGGATATTGTTGAATTTTCCATATCCATCCCATGTTTTCCCTTCGTCTAAATTGGTAGCCCCTGAAGAAGCGGCTAAACCAATATTAGGTTCATCGTTGAATCTTACACTACCCGAAAAATTATTAGACTCTTCAAAATTGTTGTTGGAGCTAGAATTTGAATTAAACATGTCTGATTTTGATTTGAATGAGTGGGTTGGAATATCGTCGGTTAATTCATTCAATTCATTTTCTAAATTATTTAAATCATCTAAATCTATGTCACTTGTAGGTTTAGCATCTTTTATTTTATCATTCATTAAAAATTCTAAACCACCTCCAAAATTAGTAGTTCTTGATTCTTTAAAATGATTGTTATCTAGGTCCATTTCAGAAATCTCAATTATATCGTTCATTATTGATTTAATAAGAACATTTAATTTTAAGTAATACGAATTAAATATATATTATTTCAATAATTGCATCATTAATTTTGTTAGTTGCATATTAAAATTACAAATTCTGTTTATTGATAAACCATAAACCTTGTAAAAAAGCATCAGACAAATCATCCTTTTTTTTATGCGTATTAAAATGTGATAATTGATCATTGAAACGATGATCTGTTGTCAAAATTTCTAAACATTTTGTAATCCCTTGTTTTTTTCTTGATTTATAGTCTTTGGTTGAAATATCTTGCGTTTTGTCTTCTGTGTCTGTATCGTGTTGTTGTGGTTTTTGTTGTTTCAATTTATTGATAGAAGAAACAAACTCAATGTGTTCTGTATTATTGTTCATTATAAAATATTGTGCAATCATACCTTGTATTGTTTTCATGCGATTTGCGATTGGACTTATTTGGTTTTCAATCAAAACGTAATCTATCTTATCTTCAATTGAAAAGATTTTATTAAATTTATTTTTAATATTTTTACCTATTGTTATTAAATCAATTTGTGATGCGTTTGTATTTGTAATCTCTTTAAAACATTTGTTTGCAATGTATTCATTTATTTTAAATAGCAGATCATTTTTCTTAATAGGTTTTTCATATGGAATGTTGTATTTATCGGCAATATCTATAAGTTTTTGAATTTTCTGTCTATTAACAAAAGTCGTTTTTAATTCCCCATTTGGTATTTGGTAATTTTGTTTTTTTGAGTGTTTTAAACAAAAAAACGTGTCATTCAGTGTATATTTCGCTGGCTTATTGCATATTATGTTTTTTTCAACACATTGACATTTTGGTATTTCATCTTCTTGAGATAAATTAACAACATCCCATTTTGTAATAGTAAAGTAACTAGATGTTGCGTGTTTTTCAAAAAGACAAAACGCCAAATTTTTAATACCAACATCTATGGAGATAATACGACTGCACATGTATGTATATGTATATGTATACATAAAGAAATAGATATTCTTTATGTATATATCAAGAATTAGTTAATTCGCTAGATTTAATTTGGATTTGGATTTGGATTTTGATAACTAGCAGGATTGATTACAGGCGCAACTAATCGCGAATTTAATTGTTCTCTAGATAAATAAGGGTTTTTTAGATCACTATTACAATAACCGTAACCAGGTTGATTCGTGTCATATATATTTCTAAAAGTATATGGGACATTACTAGATGGAGTCGTATTTGTTTGTGTATGAGGGTCTAATCCTAAATCGTAGCAGGATTCCATAGAATTATATTTCATTATTTGTAATCCATTTTGTTGTAGATATTGGCGGTAAGACCAGTTAGATTGAATATTTTCTTGTTGTTGAATGCGTGCATTAACTATAGCGTCAGGTTGCCATGATGCATAATTACGTCCATCTGCCATTATTGGAGGAAAATTAAAATGAACATTATTGGAGCCTGAATAACAAACTGCCCAAGACATATAATCTTATAATATATAATATAATTATATTATTATGAGAAACATAATTTTAATTTATTCAGCGTTAAGTAATTTCAATAAATCTTGTTTCTTTAATTTGGATGGATCTGTTACCAATCCTTTCTCTAAAACAATAGATTTCAACTTGTTTAATGATAATTTTTTATAATCAATCACTTCTACATTTTTGTTTTTTTCTTCTTCTAAATTTGATGAAATGTTGATTGATTTTAAATTAGAATTATTATTATCTAGTTCGTTATTATCATGGTGTCCGTTATCATTATTTTGGGTTTTAATTATTTCATCTTTCATTTCATCTTCTGATAACTGATTGAATTCAATATCTTCTAAATCGTCAAGTTCATCAATATCCTCGTCGTCGTCGTCGTTGTCGTCGTCGTCGTCGTCAAAATCCATTATTTTTTCATTATTACTATCTAAATGATCTAAATTTAAAACTTTAATATCGTTTTCATTGATTTCATTTATAATAATATTGTTTCCTTCATCATCGTCATAATCATCGTCTTCGCTATCATCGTCTTCACTATCATCATCGTCGTCTTCACTATCGTCGTCATCTTCATCGTCATCCTCTTCATCTTCGTCGTCTTCATTGTCAGAAACTGGAATTAAATCGGATTCTAAATATTTATTTCCTTGAAAAGGAATACTAGTTTCTGTTGTTGAAATATTTTGTGGTTGAAAATAATTCATTCCACTCTGGGCATTGCTAACATTCACATGAGTTAAATGAAGCTTAATCATATTTGTTTCTTCTGCTAAAGATGAAACTAAACTTAACATAGAAGAAATTTTATGATTCTGTTCTCTCATTTTACCTTCAAAATAAACTATCACAAGAGCAATTATTAGTATAGTGATTCCAAGAAAAATTAATAATGTAGGATTTAAAATATCAGATAAAAATGACATTATTACAAATTGTATATATTTATATTTTATTTAATTAACGAATAAATAACAATAATAATAATTTAAAATAATTGTATTAAGATAATAAAAATGCATGATACATTGAATAAAGATGTCACTGGTTTCATTGATTATTTTCGTATAAAAGATGATATAACTCAATTAAAAGGTTGGTGTTTTCATAAGTTACACTGCAATTGCAAGATTAGAGTAAAATATCATGACGGTAAAGATAGTGACACTGAAGAAAAATTTATTGATAATGATACAACAGACCCAGTTAATTCAAGAGAAGATGTTTTGAAATTTTACAAATTCGCTTCAAATGATAATCTCTTGTGCGGCTGGAATTTTAACATAACTGGAAAAAATGTAAAAAACACTACATTAGAAATGTTTTTTGATGAAAAATGGAATACAATATTCGCATTTCAAGAAGACAAATTTAAATATACTGTTAAAAATACAACCAAGCATATTCCATCCTTTGTTGTAGTTGATAATTTTTATGAAAACCCCGATTCAATTCGGAAATATGCATTATCACAAAATTTTAGCTATCATCCTGATTATCATAAAGGAAAGAGAACTAATAATAATAGTAGATTTCTATTTGAAGGATTAAAAGAAAGTTTTGAGAGAATTTTAAACTGTAAAATAAAAGATTGGGAACAATATGGTGTAAATGGTTGTTTTCAGTATTGTATTGGCGGTGATCAATTGGTTTATCATGTTGATAGACAACGATATGCTGGAATTATCTTTCTTACCCCGGACGCTCCCCCTCAAACAGGAACAAGTTTTTATCGTTCTAAAGATATCAAAAAAATGAAAGTTCTAGGTAAAGATAAAGAACTTGTTTTTAGAAATGGTTATTTAGATTCTACCAAATTTGAAGTTGTTGACGTAGTTGGGAATATTTACAATCGTCTTGTCTTGTTTGATTCACAAATGATTCACGCCGCATCAACATATTTCGGGACAACTATAGAAAACGGCAGATTATTTCAATTATTCTTTTTTGACCTTGAAGATTAGTTACTATTTGCTATTTGCAATAGTATTTTCAATAATTTCAGTTGGATAATTCATTTCATAGAGGACGTTGATTCCACCTTTCACCTTTGATATACCCTTTTTTAATTCATATAAATATTCTATTTTATTATCTTTTTTATTTGTTGCCATGTAATGATTTTCAATATTTTTATTACTATCTAATTTTTGACATACATCTATAAAATGAGTTGTCAATATTGAATTGACATTTTTATTTTTAATAATGTATTTCATAAATGCAATAGCACTTATTGTCGCCTCATCTGGATTTGTTCCTGAATATAATTCATCAAATGCGCAAAAATGATTGTCTTTGCATTTTAAATCATCATCAATTATATCAATTATTTCTTTACATCTACGCGCCTCAGCTTGAAAAAGACTGTCTCTTCCTGATGTATCTGGAATATTCAAATAACAATGAATGTGATCATATGGTTTTAATAATGATGAATCATAAAATCCACAGCCAAATTGTTGCGTAACAATAATATTAATCAATGTTGATTTAATAATGGTTGTTTTTCCTGATGCATTTGGTCCGGATATAATAATATTTTTATTTAATTTTACTGTATTTTTGACATGTTTTTTATCTTTTAAACAAGCATAATAATTATTTTTGAAAACGTTTTTGTTTTTGCCTTTGCATTTTTTCTTATCTTGTGCAAATTGAGCGAAATTTATTTTGTTTTCTTGGATATTTTCTTGTAATCCAATAATACAATCAACGTAACCATTAAATCCAAATGAATACATGATTGCGTCTTCGTATATGTTATTATCGTAAATTTCGTAAAACGTTTTTAAAATATGGCCTATTTCACCGATTTTTCTTATATCATATTTAAAGTCACTTACTATTTCTAGTTTGCCTTTGATTTCATTCAAAATTGAAATTTTATCATTCAATATTTTATTGAATTCAATGTGACTATAATTATCTAGATGTTTGCTATAGTTATTGTAATTTTGCATAGATTTTACACTATAATTCAAATAATCTTTAAAATCATTAAAATACTTGTGAATTTTTTTCATATTATCATGAAATCTACAACAAACTAATATATTTTGATAAATAGAAAATACATAGAACCCTGCAGATACAATTAGATAAATTTTTTCTTGAAATGAAACAGAAGCGAATTGTGTAAATAGTCTACCGATTGAATGCTGTGAAATAACGATTTTTAATATATCAACATATTCTTTCATTGTTAACGTAAGTCCTTTCAAACGAATTATAAAAAATGGAATAATAAGAATTATAATGGGGACAAACAATGAAACAACTGGTGATGCCATATTATAAACACTCATGAACTGCAAAAACGGTTGGGATTTATTCAAGAATTCCCACATTGGCCAATCTATATAATAATATCTCTCTTTGAAACCAGTATCTCCTTTTATTTCATTCCAAACTTCAATAATTTTGCTATATTTGTTTTGTTCAGTATATTGTGATTTTATAGGTGTAAAAGTTTTTAAAAGATTCTGATTATCCTTTAAAAATTCAACGTCGGTTGTATAATATTCAGATACTTGTTCAATTATTTTTTCTGATAAAGGATTGTGATTGTCTTTATCGTGTGCATTATTGGAATTGAAAAAATAACTGTATACCGAATTATTTGAAGTATCAATTGTTTTTATCAATTCCAAATCAGAAACTATGTTAGCTTTAATAGTTGTTTTATTTTTATTATAATGAATTGGTAATTTAAAATGCTCATTTAAATTCTCTATTTTGCTAATACTCATGGTTTTTATTATATTTTTAATAGAAATATAATAAAAAATATTTTACGAATGATGTTTATTTTTATATTACAATTATATATAGATATATTATACATAGCAAATGGGTGATATTCTAATAGATAATAAAAATTTTTATAATTTTGAATTGAAATTTCTTAATTTTATGACTTTCATTACTAAAGTGACATTTATATTTTTTTTTGTTGGAATTTTTCAAAAAAAACTTGATTATGTAGTTCAACTTAATTTTGTAGTAAAAGTAATATTAGCGTTATTTTTAATATATCGTTTCAATAGTTATAGAAAACATAAAATAGAGTTTACCGAATTAGATAGAAAAATTTGTTATTCGGTGGGTATTTATATAATAACAATTTCATTTTTAGATTTAATTAACAGGTATGTTGACACTATTAGAAATAAATTTATATTGCCTATTACACAACCTATTATTGACCATTTTAAAAAGATTCTAAAAAGTCCAAATTGATAGGAATCTCTTTTATTTCACATGCATAGTATGATTCAATTTCTTTAATTTTGTTAATATCTCTTCGTGTGATAAAATTTATACCTACACCTTTTCTTCCCCATCTTCCACTTCTACCTATTCTATGTAAATAAGTATGTATATCTTTTGGAACATCAAAATTAATAACAATGCTTACTTGCTGTATGTCTATTCCTCTTGCTGTAACATTGGATGATATTAAAACACGTGATTTGCCATTTTTGAATTCTTTAAAGGATTCGTCCCTTTCAAATCTATCCATATTACTATGTATGCGACAAACAGGGAAATCGTCTTCTTTCATTGCATCATATAAATCAGATACTCTTTTAATACTATTGCAATAAATTATACACTGCGATACAGAAACATACTTGTAAATATGTTTTAATGTATCATATTTTTGTCTATCGTCATCTACTGCTACATAAAATTGAGATATACCTTCTAATGTTAATTGTTCTGCTTTTACACAAATTTTTACGGGATTGCGCATTATTTTATTAATAATTGGAAAAATGCTGTTAGGAAGTGTAGCGCTAAATAAAGCTACTTGGATATCATTATTAAAATTTTGAAAAATATTATATACCTGTTCTTTGAACCCACTTGATAGCATTTCATCTGCTTCATCTAAAATAACTAATTTTATTTTTTTTGATGTAATCCTATCTCTTCGCATTAAATCATATACTCTACCTGGGCAACCGCAAATAATATGAGGAGTGTTCTTATCATTAAAATTATTGAATTCTTCATAAGGAGAACCACCATAAATTGTTTGAATTCTCAAACCATTCATCATACTTCCTATTTGTTGTAAAACATTTGTAGTCTGTTTAGCTAATTCCTTTGTTGGTGATAATATTAAAACTTGTGTAAAATTATCTTGAACATTTACAATAGAGAGTGCACCAATTCCAAAGGCAGCAGTTTTACCTGTTCCAGATTGCGCCTGAGCAATAATATCTTTACCCATTATAATGGGTTTAATTGCCTTTTTTTGGATTGGACTTGGTCTCTCAAAACCATAACTGTATATTCCTCTTAATATATTAGGATCATTATCTAATTCATCCCAATTATTAATTTCATAGGAAGAATTATATGTTCCATCTTCCTCGTTGTTACTAAAATCGTTCGTAATTTCACCCTCATTGACTAGCGACATTATTATATATTTATTATATTTATTTATATTTAAGTAAATTTAAAAACATTATAATAATTTTAAAAAAATTGATATAAATATATTCACTATTGTAATGTAATAGTATTATTTCTTTTATTAAAATGACTATGACTATGAAATTGCAAAAGTATTCGTTGGAAGATTTTAATAACATTACCTTCAATGGTTTTAAATTTGATTTTCCGGAAGATACACTGAAAATTATATCAGAACTAGCACTAGAAGTAGGTTCTCCCAATTATGTTAAAACCCCAATATTTCAAAAAAGAGCTAACCCAATGAAGGTAGACGTGCTGAATAATAAAGAAAAAGATCAAGAGCATATTAAAAATGGATCAGATATTCCATCAAATAGAAAAAGACGTGCTAATAAATCTATGGAAATTTTAAATGAAGACGACTGGGAAACCATACGAACTTTTCAAACAACGAAAATAGAACATAAGGTAGGTTTAGATGCGCAAATAGATTTATTACGTTCTCATTTAAATAAAATGTCTGACAAAAATTACAATGACGTTAAAAATAAAATAATTGATGTAATTGAAAATCTAATGAAAGAAATGATTGATAATGATGAAATGACAAAATTGGGAACAATCATTTTTGAAATAGCATCAACAAATAGATTTTATTCAAAAATGTATGCCGATTTATATACAGATTTGATCAATAATTTTCAAATAATGGAAGATGTTTTCCAAAATAATTTCAACAACTTTATGAATTTGTTTGATACAATTGAGTATGTTGAACCAAATGTTGATTATACCAAATTTTGTAAAATTAATAAGGACAACGAAAAAAGGAAGGCACTTGCATCCTTCTTTGTAAATTTAATGAATAATAATATAATTTCAAAAAATAAAATTATTAGTATAATAAGAAATTTAATGAATAAAGTTTACACTTATATTGATCAAGATAATAAAAAAAATGAAGTAGATGAACTTATTGAAAATATTGCTGTTTTATATAAAAAAGAACTCTTTCAAGAAAATGCAGAATATGAATTGATCAATAATATGACTATTCCTGCAATTATTGAAAATTTAGCACATAGTAAGTCAAAAAATCATTTAAGTTTAAGTAATAAATCTATCTTCAAATTCATGGATTTAATTGACATGTAAAAGAAATAAAGAAACAACACAATAAAAAGATTTAAAAAATAAATAAATATTATAATTATGTGGAACGAAAATATATCAATAAATATTGATGATACTTCTATAATTAGTAACAATGACAACAACAATGACACCAATACAATTAATAATGAGCTTGAATCTATATTAAAAGAAATAGATGAATATTCTTGTGATTACGATTATAACGCGGAAACAATACTAATGGTAAAAACAATTGATTATAATACCAACTACAATGTTAAACAATTGTTGACAATATGTGATTATTACGGATTGTTAAAAGAAATTAAAACAAATAAATTAAAAAAAGATGAAATTATTTCTTTTTTAATTGATTTTGAAGAAAATATGGAAAATTCATTAATTGTATACAAAAGAAAACAATTATGGTATTTCATAGAAGAATTGAAAAATGATAAATTTATGAAAAAATATATATTATGGCAAATGTAAATATAAATATATCTATAATTATAAATATACTTATATTATAAGAATGGTGTTATCAAAAATAAATAGCGATGTTAGTTATCCAGAATTGAAAAGCGTGGATTCAGGTGATTTAAAAACTGAAGCTAGTTTATATCAAATTGAAATTAAAGACGTTGATGTTATTATTGCCGTAGGAAACGCCAAAAATACTTTTGAAGAGGCGAATATTTTTTATTTTCCTATTTATTTAGTTAAAAGCAATAATAAGGTCATTCAAGTTGGTTTATATGAAATAGAGGCGAGTAATTATATTAATTATTTGGATGATTTTAATAATTTGGATGTAGAAAAACTGGACGAACCCTTGATCTATAAATTCGTTACCAAAGATATGTTGGAAAAACTACGAATGGTTCCTGATGTCCCTTTAATAAGAAAAGAAGGAGTAGACAAAGAAGAAGGTGAGATTGTTGACAGCGAAGAATTAGAAGATGAAGAAATTGGTAATAATAAGCGCGAAAAACACGAAGAGTTGAAAATAGAAACATATGAAATACCAAAAGAGAGAGAAGACATTTTTATTTTGACAAAAGGTATACCTTTGCCTCCTTTATTGTCAGAAGAGAGTTTAAAAAAGGCAAAAGACATAAGAGAAAAATACAAGGAAGCTTTGTCTGAAAATTGGATTCAAAAATTTATGGAAAATAATAATTATTCAATAACCGACAACGAGGGTGGAGGTGATTGTCTCTTCGCTACAATAAGAGATGCTTTTTCTAGCATTGCACAGCAAACTTCTGTGAATAAATTAAGAAAAAAATTATCTGATGAGACAAACGACAAGATTTTCATGAATTATAAAGAACACTATGATATGTATAATCAAAATATGATTGAAGAGACAAATAAAATAAAAGAATTATCAATTGAGTATACAAAAATACGTGAAAAGTTCAACAATACATTAGATCGTAATGAAAAAAAATTTTTCTCGGAAGAGGCTAAAAAGGTCAAAGGTCAACATGATAAAATGATTGCAGACAAACGAATTAGTGCACAAATTATGAGCGAATATAAATTTATGAAAGGAGTAGATACATTAGATAAATTTAAAAAGAAAATAAGAAGCTGTGAATTTTGGGCAGAAACGTGGGCTATATCAACGCTGGAGAGAATATTAAACGTAAAGTTTATTATTTTATCAAGTGAAGCATATAAATCAGATGATATTAAAAATGTAATGCAGTGTGGTCAATTAAACGATGAATATTTGGAAAACAAGGGAATCTTTTATCCTGAATTTTATATTATTGTTGATTACACGGGTTCACATTATAAATTGGTTGGGTATAAGAAAAAATCTATTTTTAAGTTTCAGGAAATACCGTATGATATCAAAAAACTAATTGTAGACAAATGTCTTGAAAAGAATGCTGGTGTTTTTGCTCTTATCCCAGATTTTCAAAAATTCAAGGCTAGTTTGCAAAAAACAGTGATAAAAGAGGGACAATATGATTTTCAAGAGTTGTCAGAAGCAAAATTACGAGGAATGTATGACGATAATGTTGTGTTTGTATTTTATGCAAAATCTAATGACAAGCCTTTACCAGGCAAGGGTTCTGGTGAAAAAATACCTGGAGATAAAATCAAGGATTTTTCTGATTTAGCAGCAATACCACAATGGAGAAAAAAATTAGATGATTTTTGGATACAGCCATTCACATTAGATAATCATAAATGGAATAGTGTTGAGCATTATTATCAAGGATCAAAATTTAAAAAGATGCATCCTGATTTTTATTTGAGTTTTTCTTTGGATTCGGGAACAGAATTATCTAAAAATCCTGAAATGGCAAAGGCGGCTGGTAGTAAAAGTGGAAAATTCAAGGGGGAACTGTTGAAACCTGTAGAAGCTTCAATAGATCCAGACTTTTTCGGTAAACGAAATAAACAAGAATTATACAATGCACAGTATGCAAAGTTTACCCAGAATGAAGATTTAAAGGCTTTATTATTGGCTACTAAGGACGCAAAATTGAGTCATTATGTAAAAGGCTCGCCGCCAGATGTTTTAGATGATTTGATGATTATTCGTGATAAAATAAGACGGAACGATCTTTAACCTTTTCCACCTTTTCCACCTTTTCCACCTTTAGAAAAGGTGGAGCCAAATATTGTTTCCCAAAAGTAGATAAAAGGATTTAAAAATAAATAACTTGTTATTATAAGAGTATTCAATAATAACAAATTGAAAACAATGAAACTAACTAATAAAAGCAAACAATTTCTCTCTTTTTTTACGAATAATAAGTATATACATCATATTAAACATACACCTGTTACAGATAATATTTTACTTAAACTATATTACGATATGGTGAATGCAAATAAATATCTACAAACTATAAAAAAAAATACTTCGCTCTATCATTATGATATAATAAAAATAAGGCGTTCTTTAGATATTACAAAACCAAAAAATTTCAATTATAATAGTTTTCCTGAGATTATAAGAGAACATATAGATGAACTAAGCTTGTCAGAAATTACGTATACTTTTTCTCTCTTGGGTCGCAATTGTAAAGTAGTTTTCGTTGTGGAAGATCCTAATATTGAGCTAAAAATTAAAACATATAATAAATACGTTGATTCAATTATTATGTGGTTATATATTTTGAACTTATACTCATCAAAACAATGTGCTAATTCACTTATAATTTATTTTTATTTTACTAGTTTAGAAAAGAAACTACCAGATTCAAATATTCATATTTTGGATGAAAAACATGTCAATACTGCGTTTACAACAACCTGTCCAAAAGACTCAGAAATCGTAATTTTTAGACGCGAAGAATGGTTCAAGGTATTTATACATGAAACATTTCACAATTTTGCCCTAGACTTTTCAGATATGAACAATAATGATTGTCATAATTATTTATTGGGAATTTTTAAAGTGAAGTCTTTTGTAAACTCATATGAAGCTTATACTGAGTTTTGGGCAGAAATTATCAATGCATTGTTTTGTAGTTTTTATTCTTTAAAAGATAAAAATGGAGAGAACAATAGTAATAAAAACGAAAAAGAGTTTCTCTCTAACGCCGAGTTTTTCATTAATTTTGAAAGATCTTACAGTTTTTTCCAATTAGTAAAGATTCTTGACTTTATGGGTTTATCTTATGAAGATTTATATTTGAACAAACAAGAGAGCAGTGTATTGAGAAAAACCTTGTATAAAGAAAAAACTAGTGTTTTAGCATATTATGTTATTAAAACCGTGATGATGAACAACTATCCTTCATTTTTATCATGGTGCGATAAAAATAATCTAGCATTGATTGCATTCAAAAAAACAATCGCAAACCAGAAAAAATTTTGCGAATTTATTGGTAAGAATTATAAAAGTCCTAGTATGCTTGAAAATATTGATAATACTGAAGTTTTTATTGAACATTTAAAAAAAAATAAAAATAGCGCTGTTATGAATGAACAAATGAAACGTTTTTTATTAACTAATTTAAGAATGACCATTTGTGAGTTGGGTTAATTCCATCCACCTTCAGAAAAGGTGGAGCCAAATATTTGCCGCAATATTTCACAAAAATATGATGTGTTGTATTTTACTATGTAAAATGATTTGTTACGTTATACGGTAACAAATTATTTTGTATTTCTAAAATAACTTAAAGATAGGCTATTGTATCTCTATATAGTATTATATAACCCGAATAATATGAAAGTCAAATCTACAACCTATGCTATTGATGACGTTGAACATTCAACACCTATCATTGTTGAAGAAGAGATGTCAGCGAGAGATGCTATTCGTGAATTTGTTCAATATCAAGCTATGTATGTATTCGGTATGCCACAAGCTGAACACATTTTAAATTTAATTGTAGATGGTTTTTTTTTATTTAATTTACGTAAAGATAAATATATGTTAAATAGTAAAGATGATTTGTTAAATTATTGTAAAGATAATAGCGTGCCATTTGAAGAAAAAATGTATTTTGATAATATTTTTCTCTATAACTACAGACCAGAATTTTTAACTGATGACGAACATGAATATATTAGAGCGATGGGTGACCTGGATGGTTACACTCCCCCACCTCCGCCTCCTGAGTGGAAACCTACAGGATTCGTAAAGCCAACCATTATCAGTGATGAACTTGCTATGTTTTTAGGTGAACCTCTTGGAACTGAAATGAGTCGTGTTGATGTAAGTAAGAAAATCAATAAATATATTGAAAAAAATGGGCTTCAAGATAGTGAGAACGGTCGTAAAATCAATCCAGACGAAAAGCTTAGGAATCTTCTTAGATTAAAAGAGGAAGACGAACTAACTTATTTCAATCTACAAAAATACATGAAACATCACTTCATCAAGTAAAATGAGAAAAAGTTGTAAAAAAGTGGAACAACAGATCTAACAATTTTTAGTATAATCCTTTTGTATTTTCATATATATAATATAAATTATATATATATATGAAAATACAAAAGGGTGGTTTAAAGTTAAAAAATCCTAGTAAAATAGGATTTAACGCAGTTTATGATATGATAAATAGTAACAGTGGAAGATTAAAATTATTTACTTATAACTCATTAAAAGGTTTTATGATTACATTAGAAGTAAATGAGGCAGATTCTGAATATTTAACATTAAATGGAACTCAATTTACAAAACCAGTAACTAGTTTTATATTAAAATTTGCTATTATAACACCTTACGATAATGAAAAATTACCAGCTTATGATGGAGTAGAAAAAGCATCTGAATCACAAGATAGTTATTTTGAAGAAGCTAAATTACAACAAAGGATTTGGAAAACGTCTATTAGTGGCGGAAGAGAAGAAATATGTCCACCTGTTGCTAATTTTTCTTTGTTTGATAATGATAATGCAAAAAGTTTATTACAATTTTTACAAGGTAAAACAATCCGTGATATAAATACAAAAAATGTTTTTGATTATTTATTCAGTTACATAAATACTAATATAGAAAGTGAAATTGGCATTATTGTAATGCCCAAAGTTGAACGGTCTACAACATTTTCTGATTTTATGAAAAGACCAAATGGTTCGGATTTTTATGGTTTAACATTGAATCAAGAAATTAAAACTAGAGCAGAAATTTGTGTTGCTGCTCAAGTATCAAGGTTATTAATAGATATTGGTGTGATTCATTTTGATTTACATATGAAAAATGCTTTGATATTTTTGACGTCAGGTAATAAAATTGAATGTATATTAATTGATTTTGGTAGAGCTTCAAATATAATGAATGATGATGATGATGAATATTTAGATCGTACTGAAAAAAAAAATATGAGACGTAAGAAAGATGAATTTTTTGATTTTTTATTTCGTAATGATGATGATGATGATATAAAAAAAAGACTTGTTTTTACTATTTTAAAGACGATTGCTGATATAGATAAACAAAAAAACCAAGCTATGTTTGTTTATAGTCAGCCAAATTATTATCAAATGCAATGGTTTGACAATTTTCCTAAAACCGATTATGTTTTATTAGATACATTCAATAAACTTAAAAAATCAACGGAAGTACTTCAAACAAGAATAACAAACGGAACCATTAAAGCTTATGAAAGAGAAGGTAATTTTGTTAATTTTGATAAGGAAATTACAGATTTTATTGTTCCATTTCCAAAAATTCAATCTTGTAGTGATGACACTAAGCAAGGAAATTGTAATGTAATGGGAGGAATGAAAACAAAAACAAAAACATGTAAAAAACATAAAAAACATAAAAAAAACAAAAAACATAAAAAACACAAAAAAACTAGAAGAATTGATAAAACGAAAAATATTCATTAAAATCATTTTGAGTTTTAGAGTTTTTATATCTTAGATCCAGTTTTTATCAAGGTAAAAAATATAAAAAAATAATAAAAATAAATGTAATAATTTTTATTATACATTAGTTTATTTAATGTATAGAATGGAATTTACAGTATTCACAATTTTTAAGACTATCATTTTTACATTGATGTCCGTTTTGTTTAATTTTTACACACACATATTTATAGCAACCATTTCCGGTTGATTTTTTATTTAATTTCCAGGCAGCACTCGCTTCATCAAAATCAGCCTTTGACAAAGCCGGTGCAATATTATTCGTTTGTTGATTTACACTTCTAGTTTCCATTTGTTTTAAAATACTTATTTCGTGTTATCACAAGATTTGGTTTCAATTTTTTTATTTATTTAATTTCAAAAATAATAATAATTTAAATAAATAAAGTTATAGAACATTATAATAAATGCAATATGTTTTTTTTATTTCAGAAGAAATACCAAGTCAGTATCCAAAAATAGACAAACATTACACATGGTATCCTATTCACAAAAAATTATCGTTTGAGGAATTTTCTGAATTATGGCACA
>Ga0214921_10005150_pt1 | contig 18661 bp, 13 predicted proteins | sample LL1505_MetaG_FD_177992 | JGI IMG/M metagenome (GOLD analysis project Ga0214921, IMG submission 177992) | Freshwater microbial communities from Lake Lanier, Atlanta, Georgia, United States - LL-1505 | ecosystem: Environmental > Aquatic > Freshwater > Lake | place: USA: Georgia | collected... | reverse complement strand
AAGAAGTACAGCTGCAAGTGCGCTCGCTTCTCCTGTAGTTGATGTTTCTTGTGCTGGTGCTGGTGCTGGTGCTAGTGCTGGTGCTAGTGCTGTTGCTGGTGCTGGTGCTGGTGCTGGTGCTGGTGCTGGTGCTGGTGCTGGTGCTGTTGCTGGTGCTGGTGCTGATGCTTGTGCTGTTGCTGTTGCTGGTGCTGCTGTATTTGTGTCACCTATATTTGCAAGAAGTACAGCTGCAAGTGCGCTCGCTTCTGTTGTAGTTGATGGTTCTTGTGGTGGTGTAATAGTATCTTCATTTGCTTTTACTCCTATTGTTGCTTTTTCTCTTGTATCTGTTGTTTGTGAACCTGTTGTTTGTGAACCTGTTGTTTGTGAACCTGTTGTTTGTGAACCTGTTGTTTGTGAACCTGTTGTACTTATTGATTGATTTTCATTTGTTACGCGTCCTGCCGCTGTTCTTTTTAGTTGTGTATTATCTGTCTCTTGTAGTTGAACTTGACCCCTTTCTGTTTGAACTTTACTCTCTTCTGAAGCACCTTCTCCAGTTTCTGGTTGAGCTGAACTATTAGTTAATAAATCATTAATAAAACCTTGCAAATTTGAATCTTTTATTAAAGGATTACCATCTAAGCCTGGTTCTTGCATTAAAATTTTGATTTTTTCAATAATTTTTGTTATCTCACTTTTATTAGCTAAATTCATTATAAGTTCTTTAATAGCAGTTTTCATTTTTATAACTTTTTCGGTTTGTCTAATTTTAGCATTTATTGAATCTGTTACTCGAAATAACCTTATTTTAATATCTTTAATGTCGCTATTATTTAACCCAATACTTTCAAATAGCTTTATTATTTCATCATATTCATCACATTTATCTGATTGTGATTGGCCACAAATTTTAGCAAACATAGTTTGTAACATAAATTGCGAAAATGAATACGAATTAATTTGAGCATATGATCTTCGAAACATACCGTGTTGCATTAAAGCATCCTTAATATTTTCTTTCTCTGAAACCGTTAAAGTCCTATTTTTATTTGCAAAAAGTCTATCTATATAAAAAATAAGTCGAACATATATTTTTAAAGTATATTGCATATGTAATAACTCACTTTTATTGATTATTTTCTTAGTAGGTTCTCCTTCCATTTTAGGTTCTCCTTCCATTTTATTATATTATTATTATATTTACTATATAATATTTTAATATTAGAATATTTAAATATTAAAATATTTCAATATATTATATAGTAAATATAATATGACTGATGCTGAAGAAAAAAAAAAAATAAAAGAATGGTTACAATTGATTGAGTTTATTAGGCGTATATATGGTGAAGACAAAGCAGAATTTATTAGAACCAATGATTATGAAAAAAGAAACAATAAAAGTGTTGCTGAATATTATAACATTAGTGGACAAAATTTAACATTATCTAATTTGTTACAAAAACAAGCTTTTTTAAACAAAGTTATAAGTGCTAGTGAAACAAAAGATACACTAGCACATTATACACAAATTTATAATGAAACAAATACATTAATGAAATCGTTAGACAATTCGCAAGATAATATATATATTAAATGTAACCCACTTGATGATAACGGAAATGTAATAGAAGCCTCAAATAATACTATAGGATCAAATATAAGTAGTTTAAATTCTATATTTGATGAAGTAGGAAATAGCTTTGGTCCTAATTTTTTATATAATAATATTGGGTTACAAACATTTATAAGTGTCTTATTTTTTATTATAATTTATTATATAGGTAAAACTATTTTCATAAATTATCCTAGAAGTATGATTGCAAAACGTGTATAATTATATATTTGAAGCACTATGTGCATCGCAAGTAACAGGATTATAGTTTTCTATGCTAGAAATATTTTCTGGACGTTGCACTATTAAAGAAACCATTTCTTCTTCTAAAGATTTAGAATTTAAATGACTATTCATAACTGCCATTTTTGAAGCTTTAGTATTTTCACTTTGAGCCATAACTCCGTGATCCACTTTTTTAGAGCGTCTTAAGAATACAAATGCAACACCTGCAAATAATAGTGCAATAAGAGGGTTGCTATTCATCAATAATATTATAAAAATAACAATAAGAGAAAAATACATATAAATATTATTTATATGAGGAGCATAATTGTATGGTGTTGATACGCCACTTATTAAGTATAATAACAATAATACAACAAATATTAACTCATATGATTTTATATTTGCCAAGTTCGCCGTGTTGCCCATTAAATTCTTGGTAATCTTATTAATAGAATTCATTATAGTATAATATTATATTTTATTAAATTTTAATAATTTTAATAATTTTAATAATTTTAATATTTTAAATAAATAAATTTAATATTTTAAATAAATAATTTAAATATTAAAATACAAAATTGTTTTAAACTATTTATAAAAAACGCTTAAAATTAAAGTTACAAATTATAAATAACTAACAAAATAACAAAATAATATGCTAAGTAAAAAAATTAGCCCTAAAAACAGAGAGAATTATAACGACCTAAGTCAAGTTATAGAAAATTTAAAAAAAAATGGTATTAACAGTTATTTAGGTGGTAAAGGTTATACATTATATAAATTATGTTTAACTCCTAAACTAATAGATTTCATAAAAAGCGAATTAACGGTAAAACCAATGCTACAAAATTCGTATGCTGAAGCAAAATCATTTCCTATTTATCAAGAGTCAGAAAAAAAAATATATGTTCCTCGTCATTGGGGTATAACTATGTTTGGACACCCTAAAATGGTAAAAATTCCATTTGGAGAAAACATAAATTTAAAGTTTGAAGGAACGTTGAGAGATTATCAAACAAATGTGCTAAATGAATATTTGAAAGCTATAGAATTTGGTATTGCTGATGACAAAAATAAAGGCAATGGTTCAGCACTAATTGAACTATGGACAGGTGCAGGAAAGACCGTTTTGGGGCTTAAAATTATTGAAGTGTTGAAAAAAAAAACAATCATTTTTGTCCATAAAACATTTCTAAAAAATCAATGGATAGAACGAATACAGCAGTATTTACCAAATGCTCGCATAGGTTCTATTCAAGGTCAAAATATTGATATTGAAAATAAAGACATTGTTTTAGCTATGATACAAAGTGTTAGTATGAAGACGTATAACGACACATTATTTGACAGTTTTGGATTGAGTATTTACGACGAATGTCATCATATGTCTAGTGAGGTATTTTGCAATTGCTTAAAAAAATGTAATACATTATATGGACTTGGATTAAGCGCCACAATGAATAGAAAAGACGGACTAACAAATGTGTTTAAAATGTATTTAGGTGATATATGTTATAAACATTGCAAAAAAGGCACACAAGATGACGTATTAGTAAAAGCAATAGAATTCACTATTGATGATGATGAATATAATGAAGTAGAACACGACTTTAGAGGGCAAGTTAAATATAGCACAATGGTAAATAAAGTTTCTAATTTAAATTTGCGTAGTGATTTTATTGTGTATGTGTTAGAAAGCGAATTGTTTATTAATCCAAATCAGCAATTTATTGTATTAGCGCAAACTAAATGTCTACTAAACTATTTATATAGCGCGCTAGTTCATAAAAATATTGCTTCTGTGGGATATTATATTGGCGGTATGAAAGAAAGCGAATTAAAAAAGTCGGAAAGTAAAACTATTATTTTAGCAACTTTTAGTATGGCGGCCGAAGCATTAGATATTAAGTCTTTAACAAGTCTACTTTTAGCTAGTCCTAAATCTGATATTGTTCAAGCTGTTGGCCGGATTTTGAGAGAAAAACATAGCAATCCATTAGTAATAGATATTGTAGATGGTCACGAAGTATTTCAAAATCAATTTAAAAAGCGTAGAGCATTTTATAACCAAAAAAACTATAGAATATTTCACACATCTAACAAGAACTATGAGCACTATGTAAAATATATGCGCTCAATAAATGCTAATGCGAATGCAAAAGCTAATGCGAATGCAAAAGCTAATGCGAATGCAAAAGCTAATGTGTTATTAACAATAGAAGATGAATTGTTTAATGTTAATAATGAAGAACCCAGTTTTATAGAGTCTAAAGTTAAAAATTTATGGAATTATTTATTAGTAAGGAAAAATAAAAGTAAAAATAAAAATAGTGATTTAAATGATGCTAGTAAAAAAAATAATGAATATAAATGTCTTATAAAACTATAAAAACAAATATATTAACATATAAAATATTAACATATAAAATATTATTATCTATATAATACTATATTATATAGTAATGCAGAGCAATGAAAAACCTATAAGTAAAAAAATATTAAGTAAAAAGCCTATAAAAGAAGTGCGCATAAGCGAAGCGATTAACGAACCAGAACCAGTTAGAGAGCCAGAACCAGAACCAGTTAGAGAGCCAGAACCAGAACCAGTTAGAGAACAAATGAAGGCTAATACTAATGCTAATGCTAATACTAATACTAATGCTAATGCTAATACTAATACTAATGCTATGCCTAAAATAAATGAAACTATTAATCACGAAGAACTAGCGTGGAAAATAATTGATAAATATTTTGCTCAAGACCCAAATATTTTAGTTAAACATCATTTAGAATCGTATAATGATTTTTTTAATAATAAAATACATAACATTTTCAGGGAGAAAAATCCAATATTAATAATGAAAGAACAAGATGAAGAAACAAAAGAATATAATTATAAAGCAGAATTATATATAGGCGGAAGCAGTGGCAAATTAATATACTTTGGTAAACCTATAATTTATGACAATACGCGAGAACATTATATGTTTCCAAATGAAGCACGATTAAGAAATATGACATACGCATTAACATTGCACGTGGACGTAGAAGTTGTTTATTATATAATGAATGAAGACGGAGCATATACAGAAACGCGCTCATTATTAGAAAAAATATATTTAGGAAAATTTCCTATTATGTTAAATTCGGACTTATGTATTTTAAATAGTCTAGATAAAATTACGAGATTTAATATGGGCGAATGCAGAAATGACCGAGGTGGCTATTTTATTATTGATGGTAAAGAAAAAGTCCTCATAAGTCAAGAAAAATTCGCAGATAATATGTTATATATTAAATCAGATTTTAATGAGTTATATAGTCACTCAGCAGAAATTCGTTCAGTGTCAGAAGACGCGTCAAAGCCAATTAGAACATTGAGTATAAGAATATTACGACCTGACACTAAACATAGCAACAATCAAATATTAGTAAATGTTCCAAATGTTCGCAAACCGGTGCCTTTATTTATATTAATGAGAGCATTAGGTATTACAAGCGATAAAGAAATAATCAAAATGTGTCTTCTAGATTTAGAAAAATATAAAAACTATATGCCATTATTTATTTCATCCATATATGATGCTGGAAACATTTTTAATCAGGAAGTAGCACTGAAATATTTAGCAACACTAACAAAAGGAAAAACTATTCCGCATATTATGGAAATATTAATGGACTATTTGCTGCCACATATTGGAGAGAGCAACTTTATTGATAAGGCGTTTTTTATAGGGCATATGGTAAAAGAATTATTGCACGTCTATAAAAACGATAAAAAGCCCACAGACCGAGACTCCTTCAAATTTAAAAGGGTCGAGCTAGCCGGAACACTTATTTATGATTTATTTAAAGAATATTATTCATTACAGCAAAAACACATTTTTCAGAAAATAGACAAAGAATATTACTATAAGCAAGGCATTTATCAGAAAGATTTTATTAGTTTAATCGAAAATAATTATTTAGAATATTTCAAAGAGCGTATTTTAGAAACTGGCTTTAGAAAAGCATTTAAAGGAAATTGGGGGTCAGAAGAGCATACAAAACGCCCTGAAGTTGTGCAAGATTTAAATCGACTATCGTATAATTCTTTTTTATCTCATTTACGAAAAGTAAATTTGCCTCTCGACTCGAGTGCTAAAATAATTGGACCACGTTTATTACATTCATCTCAGTGGGGCATAATAGACCCTGTTGATACTCCTGACGGAGGAAACGTAGGACTTCATAAACATATGTCGCTAGGTTGTTCGATAACAAGCGGTTATTCAAGCAAAGCAATTATTGAGTTATTAAGAACGGTTTTTTTTATGGAATTATTGAGTGAATGTATAGTTGAATATATAGCTCACGCCACAAAAATATTTGTAAATGGTGCTTGGGTCGGTATTGTTACAAAACCGGTTGAAGTTATAGATTTATTAAAAAAATATAGGCGTATTGGTTTAATACCAATATATACAAGCATTAGCTGGTCTGTTAAGGAAGATAGCATTTATATATATACTGACTCGGGTAGATTGACAAGGCCTGTATTGTATTTAGTTAATCATAAACCGTGTTATGAAAGCGAATATGTGTATAATAAATTGTATTCTAATGATTTTACTTATAATGAATTATTAATTGGATTTAATAAATTTAAAAGCTATAACTCCGAAAAACGGGAAGTGGCTTTTAGCACTAGTGATGTTATTAATTCTAATAATGTTTTTTTCAACCTAAATGATTTATATGATAAATCAATAACTACAAGCGTAAGTAATGCACTAGATGAATTAATGACTAAAGCGGGCATTATTGACTATTTGGACACCGCCGAAAGTGAAACCGCGCTAATAGCAACTTACAGTGAGCAAATTACGAAATTTACAAGCCATTGCGAAATTCATCCATCGCTAATATTGGGAGTTATGGGAAATCAAATTGTGTTTCCTGAAAATAATCAGCTACCGCGCGACCTGTTTTCGTGTGGGCAAAGTAAGCAAGCAGTAAGTTTATATAATTCTAATTATCAAAATAGGATTGATAAAATGGGAGTTGTGTTAAACAATGGTCAAATACCATTAGTTAAAAGTCGATATTTAAAATATATGTATAACGAAGAACATACTTGCGGAGTAAATGCTATAGTAGCTATTGGAAGTTACGGTGGTTATAATGTTGAAGATTCAATATTATTTAACGAAGGGTCAATAAATCGTGGTATGTTTAATACAACCTATTTTAATATGTATGAGGCACGCGAAGAAAGCACAAAAGTTGCCGGTTCAAATATAGACACTCGATTTATCAATATTGACTCTAAAAATGTTATTGGCAAAAAGCCTGGCTATGATTATTCTTTATTGGATTCCAATGGATTAATACGCGAAAATAGTCCTTTAGACGACAAAAAAATAGTTATTGGCAAAGTTACAACAAATATAGCCAATCCTGATTCATTTAGCGATGCGTCAGTAAGTCCCAAAAAAGGACAATTGGGCTATGTTGATAAAGCTTTTATAACAGAAGGCGAAGAAGGGTTTAGAATAGCCAAAGTTAGAATTAGAGAAGAACGACAACCGGCACAAGGAGACAAATTTTGTAGCCGATGTGGTCAAAAAGGCACAGTAGGATTAATTATTCCTGAGGAAAATATGCCGTTTAATGCTGAAGGAATAAGGCCCGATATAATAATTAATCCGCACGCGCTTCCAAGTCGTATGACAATAGGTCAACTTGTTGAAACGCTAATGGGCAAAGCGTGTGCCTATTATGGTGGATTTGGTGATTGTACTGCGTTTGTTAATAAAGGATCTAAACACGAAATATACGGCTCATTATTGCGAAATATGGGTTATAGCTCGACTGGTAATGAATTAATGTATAGCGGAGAGACCGGTGAACAATTAACAATGGAATTTTTTATGGGACCATGTTATTATATGCGCCTTAAGCATATGGTTAAAGACAAAATAAATTATCGCGCACAAGGACCAAGAACAATGATAACCCGTCAAACTGTGCAAGGTCGCGCTAATGATGGTGGATTACGAATTGGTGAAATGGAGCGAGATGGTATTATAGCACACGGTGCGACTGCATTTTTAAAGGAGTCTATGTTGACTAGGGGCGATGATTATTATGTTGCAATATGTAACACTAGCGGAGCAATTGCTATATATAATGAATCTAAGAATATATTTATTAGTCCATTTTCAGACGGACCTTTAAAGTTTGCTGAGAATTTTGAAAACACTATGAATTTGGAAGTCATTTCCAAATATGGTAAGTCCTTCAGTATTGTTCGTGTTCCATATAGTTTTAAATTATTAATGCAAGAATTACAAGTAATGAATATTCAAATGCGTATTATTACAGAAGACAATATAGATCAATTAACATCAATGAATTATGCTAAAACAATTCAAAATTTAAAACTAACAAAATTAACTAAAAAAGAGAGCGAAGATTATAATAAAAAATATGAGAGTATAAGCATAAGGTCTAGAGAGAAACCTAAAACAACAAAACAAATAATAGAAGAAGAAAAAGAAGGTAAGCCAGAAATAATAGATTTAGCTGAAAAAGGGCCTCTTGAAGAAAAACCAACAAGCGCTGACGAAGACGATGATAATGAGGGATTAAGTCAAGTAACTATTGATTCAATAAAACGGGCTGAAGCTGAATTTAGCAGATATCAAGATATAGATGAGGATGAAAATGAATCTATTAAAATAGGTGAAGTAGTAAATAGTGATGAGTTAGGAATAGAAGATTTGAATGTTGAAAAAAGCGTTACTTCTACTTCTACTTCTAAACAAGAACAAGAACAATCTAATATAAATAATATAACCGAAACAATTCAAGTTCAAAAAGAACCTGCACTATTAGAAAATATAACTAGCAACACACCTTCAAGCATTGAAAAAGTAAATAATGATAAAAGTGAAAATATGAAAACAATTGTTATTAAAGATCAATAAAATAGTTGGTTAGCGAGCACTATTTATTTAACTTGTATTAGAAAAAGTTAAATAAATAATAAGTTATTTATAATAAAGGCGCTGCTGAATATGTTATAATTATTAAACCTAATATGACAAATAACAATATTAACGGTAACAATACTAAGAACCACGATATTTCTTTATATCCTGCTTTACATAGCGAGTTTAATATAAAGGTCCAAAATAAAATATAAATAGCTTTAAAGACAAATACTAAAAACGTATTTGGTAACTCGCACTCAAAATACCCCACACAATATTTTGTAGTGTTTCCAAAATTTTGTATTGCTATTACAATAAAAATAAATACCGAAATAAATAAATAAATAAAAGCAGGAGTACATAAATTCTTAAAATCTTTTACATATTTATTTGTATAAGCCATATTATAATTTATAATAACAAAAAAATGTTTAAGAAAAAAATATATTAAGAAAACAATTTAAAAAGTAAATTCTTTATATTAAGGAATTAATGTACTATTATTTCCTAAATTAGGGTGATGTGTAGGATCACTGGTTGGAGGTGCTGTTTGACCAGAAGCACTATAATATATGCTAGCACCAGCATCTTGCATTTCGTGCATAGCATCTGTTAAAAAAGCAAATCCTCCAGTCATATTTTTTTTGCTAGAACAGCCTATTTGTTGTCTAGCATATTTTTTTCTATTGCTAGAGCATCCTATTTGTTCTCTATTTACTATATTTTTATTTTTAAGTAATAAATGTTCTTTTCTAAATTTATTTTGCAGTGCTTTTACGGTTTTAGCATTTAAATTTTTAAACCTTTGTTCTAATATTATATTAGCTTTATTTTTATGATGTATTTTGCGATGTGTGTATTTTTTTTTAGTGCGTCTATTAAGTTTTTTGCGCAATTTACTGCTATTTTTATTCATTATTATAATATAATAATATAAAAAAAATAAACTAAAATAAAAAAACTAAGCGCACTATATTTTTTATAAGTTATAAGTTATATATTATATATTATATTTTATTCAATATCAACGTGTGTAATCATATGCCTTCTACAACAGCTTTTCTTTAATTGCAAAATGTCTAAAACCTCGCCTTCTGGTGTTTTATCCATAAATTCTTTTGTTAAATATAATACTTTATTAACTTCCATAGATTTATCTATTTTTCGTTTTTGAACTTCGCGTTGATAATAGCGATATTTATTTGCTAAAACTTTTCCACACGTAAAACATTTTACAGGAATAATCATATGTTATTATATATAAAGAAATTATATTTATATAAAATTCAATTTTATATAAAATTGAATTTTAATACTTAATTATTAATTAATGTGTACCAGCAGTTAAAGTTAAATCTTTAGCTACGTCAACTTTGCCATAACCTTCAAATATTGCGCTTCTATTTAATTTAATATTAGCATTTTCATTAGGGTTTAAATTTATATTAAAATAACTTAAAACCATCATTAGTATTATAATAGCAAATAATACATATATTATAGTATATAATGATTTGCCGACATTAATAAACATATTATATACTATAATATATAATATTTTATAATATATAATGTATTAATAAAATTGATTAGTTATTAATTTTATTACTATTAATACTATTACTATTAATACTAATATTATTAAATACTAACAATGGAACATCAAGATTGGAATGCTGTTGCTTTAAATCCTAAAAAGGATGTTAAGTTCGACAACACAAGTAATCCTAAGCCTAAGCCTAAACCAATTATGGTTAAGCAATTAGTTAGCAGTGAGCCTATTGGAAAGTTAATTGCTCAATCACGATTAACATTAAATAATGACCAGAAACAATTTGCTGCATTATTGGGAGTTTCACAACAAATGCTGTCTAGGTGGGAATGCAATAAAGAGCTGCCTACTAATGCGCAAATCGCATTAATTGAGAAAATTACTAAAGTTAAACTGCCTAGGTGTAAAAAGATGGTTGTAAGTGAGGAATAAATAATGCATAAATAATGCCTAATTAATTAGTTCTTCTTTTGGATTTTTTATTTGCATAAGGGGGTTTTCTTCTTTTGCGTAATGTTTTTTTAACACGACGACCCTGACCTAATTTTTTTGCTTTTTCTAGTGCTATTAATTTTAATAATTGTGTATATATTATTTCACCTATATTAGTTGGAAGATACTCACTAGTTGTTGTAATATTAAATGGCAGTGCTAAATTGATTTCATTAGTCTTAGGTAAAATATCAAGTTCATTGGGTGTAGGAGTAATAACACCTTTGTCTGAATATAAATCATCATCCGTGTAATCATATTTAATCCTAAATTTGTCTAATGCTTGTTGTACGTGATTATGCAGTTTATTTTTAGTGAGTGTTCTATATTTTTCTTCTAATTTTTTAGATCTTTCTTCAAATGTTCCACTAACTTTATCATGATAGGCTTGACTAAATTCCATGTACGCACCTTTAAACGTTTTAATCTTAAATACTTTAGCATTATACATAAATATGTGAGTATCATATAGAGGGTTTGTTAATGGAGTAGCTTTAAAGTCATTTAAACTTTCTACAACATTTTGTTTGTCAACTTTAGCAAATGTATTATGGGTCATAGCTTCATAATAATGTTCCTTTGTATTAATGTCTTTCTGCTTTTCTTTAGCATCTTTTTCGCTAGAAGTTCCTAATAAAGATAGTAGCAAATCATCTTTAATCAACTCAACACTAATTGGTTCAATACTATTTGGTCTCGGTTTAACAATAGTTCCTATTAGTCTGTTTAAAGCTGTAGTGTCACTAGAAACTTGTGTTGGAGGCTTTTCGGCGACACAAAACTGTGGACTATTTTTCGCTAAACAAAATTGAGGAATAGTTTCTATTGTGCTAACTAATTTTGTTTCGCCATGCTTAATTCTTTGCTCTGCGTTTCTATATGCATCTCTAATACCTCTAACTAATGTGTGTAAATTTTGTTCTGCCAAACAAGCTATTACATAAATTTGTATTACACAATTGGAATTATAATATGTATTACAATGTGTTTGAATAACTTTTACAGCTTCGCTCATCAAAATTGGACCGCAACTATTAATATTAGTATTAATAGCTGGATTATATTTGTAACCTCTTAATTGTTCTTTATAATAGTTGCTGTATTTTGTATCACAATCATAGGCTTCTGCTTGTTCCTTCAACAATATTGAACTACATTCACAGTTTTTTGTATTTTTAGCATCCATATTATATATAATTTCTTTTCCAGGCGAACCAGGCGTTCTAAGTGCTTCTGGAATACAATGTAATATACCCGAATAAAATTCCACAGGAGATTCTTGTTCAGGTGTTAAAAATAGTTCAGGAAATTTGTTTGTTTTTCCATGTTGATGACTAAACTTAAAAGCAGGATTAATAGATTTTCTTAGTCTTGATTTATATTTTTCTGGATATATATCACATAAAAATTCTGCCTCTTCGTCATAAGAGGATATACAATTACCTAAATTAGCAAATGTATATAGTTCCACATTTTTTGGTATATTAATAGCATGATATTTTCTTGTTATTAATGCACTATCACTATCTCCGAACTGACTTGAAAGTATAGTTCCGTGCGCATTAATAATGTATGTTGCTACTTGTTTTCTCGGAGATTTTGGAGATTTTGGACTTTTTTCCATATTATATTATATTATTATGTTATAATAATAAAATATTTTATTATTTTTATACTACTTTTTTGTGTGTTTTTTGCTCTTAAGATTATGTGTAAATCTTCTTCTTCCTATGGGTTTTTTGTATTTTTTACGTAATGTTTTTTTAATACGACGACCCTCTCCTAATTTTTTTGCTTTTTCTTGTGCTATTAATTTTAATAATTCTGTATATATTATTTCAGCTATATTAGCTGGAAGATGCTCACTTGTTGTTGTAATATTAAATGGCAGTGCTAAGTTGATTTCATTAGTCTTAGGTAAAATATCAAGTTCATTAGGTGTAGGAGTAATAACACCTTTGTCTAAATATAAATCATCATCATCATATTTAACATTAAATCTTTGTAATGCTGTTAGTAATTGGCTATGCAACTTTTTTTTGCTGAGTGCTCTATATTTTTGTTCTCTTTTTTTTTCTCTTTCTTGAATTGTTCCAGTAAATTTATCATCATGAACACCAGTAAATTCTATGAATGCATCTTTAAATGTTTTAATGTTAAATACTTTAGCATTATACATAAATATGTGAGTATCATATAGAGGTTTAGTTAATGGAGTACCTTTAAAGTCACTTAAACTTGCTACAACATTTTGTTTGTTAACTTTAGCAAATGTATTATGGTTCATGGCTTCATAATAATGTTCCATTCTACCAATTTTTTTCTTCTTTTCTTTAGTATCTTCTTTTTTACTACTATCTAATAGTAAAGCTCTAATCGAGTCAAGACTAATTGGTTTAATACTATTTGGTCTTGGAGGAGGACTATTTGGTCTTGGAGGAGGAGGAACAATAGTTGCTAATAGTTTGTCTAAAGCTTTCTCGCCACTAGAAACATAAGCTTGTGTTGGAAGCAGTTTGGCGAAACAAAACTGTGGGCTATTTGAGACTAAACACGCTTTTTGACTAGTTTCTTCTGTGCTAATAAATTTTGGCATAAGTTCTTCAGTGGTATATAATTTTGGGCTGCCTTGCCTAACTAATTCCTCAGCAATATTATATGATTCTGTAAAACCTCTAACTAAGGTTAGTAAATTTTCTTCTTCCAAACACGCTATTATATAAATCTGTATTACACAATTTGACTTATAATATGTATTACAATGTGTTTGAATAACTTCTAAAGCTTCGCTCAGCAAAATTGGACCACATTTATTAATATTATATTTAGTAGCTGGGCTATATTTGTAACTTCTTAAGATATTACCTTGTGGTTGAATAACTCCTAAATCTTCATTAATATTAGTAGCTGGATTATATTTGTAACCTCTTAATTGTTCTTTATAATAGTTGCTGTATTTTTTATCACAATCATAGGCTTCTGCTTGTTCCTTCAACAATATTGAACTACATTCACAGTCTTTTGTATTTTTAGCACTAATATTATATATAACTTCTTTTCCTAGTGAATCGGTTTTTCTAAGTGCTTCTGGAATACAATGTAATATACCCGTATAAAATCCTACCGGAAAGTTACGTTCTGGTGTAAAAAGTAGTTCCGGAAATTTGTTTGCTTCTCCATCTTGATGACTAAACTTAAATGTAGGATTAATAGATTTTCTTAGTGTTAATTTATGTTTATCTGGATGTATATTACATAAAAAATCTGCCTCTGCTTCATAAGCAGCTAGACAATTACCGAAATTAGCAAATGTATATAGTTCCACATTTTTTGGTATATTAATAGCATGATACTTTTTTGTTAGTGGAGAAAACAACCTATCATTATCAGGGAACCTACTTGTAAGCATAACTCCGTGTGCATTAATAATGTATGTTGCTGTTGATTCTTCAAATTTTTGAGATTTTGGAGATTTTTCCATATTATATTATTATGTTATAATAATAAAATATTTTTATTTACAATTCAAGCAATTTATAGCCATTAGTGGTTTTAGTTATTCTAAATTCTTGGTCTGAACTATGAATTTTATTATGACAAGCTTCGCATATATTTATTAAATTGGCTTTATGATTTTTATTAAACTCGCCATTAATAATTCCATCTTTTGCATTTTTCTGGTATTGTAAATGATGGACTTCTGTCCCTTCATTGTTATTACACAATTCACACATTCCTCGCAATTTATTTGCATTATAACGGCTCTTTTTCGCTTCTAATACACTAATATTAGATTTATTGTATTTATTTCGAATAGCATATGCCCGTTCAATAAAATCATCAGGTAAGTCGAGCGATTTACAAACTTCTAGCCCATACATAGATTGCCCTGGTCCTGTGCGTAATTTTCTATTATAAATCAATGTCTTTTGCTCGCGGTCAAAAAATACACTCATATGATATATTTTCATAGCATCAAGATTTTTCACTTCTTCATATTCTAAAATTTCGTGAAAGTGAGTTGCAAATAAAAAGGTGCTCGCTAAAGCGTGCAATCTCTCTAAACTCGAAACAAAAATGCTTAATGCAGACGTCGATTCGGTTCCACTACATAATTCATCCCCTAAAATAATGCTTTTACTATTAGCATTTTTCAATATTGTTCGCAATTCGCACATTTCTACAGCAAATGTAGAGAGACCTTTGAAAATATTATCATTACCTAATAGTCGAGTAAATAAATATTCATATGGGTAATAAGTAAATTCTTCACACGGGACAAACATACCTGCTTGCGCCATAATAAGCGCAATACCAATCGATTTAATAAAGCTGGTTTTACCTACAGCATTTGTTCCATATAATAATAGTCCGTTATTAGATGCGCCAATTTCTAAATCATTTGTCACATATAATTCATTAGTATTTAATTGCTCTATTAAGCAATGTCTAATTTTTTTAAAATTAACATATGATTTGCTAGAGCCTTCGTTAATAACAGGACGACAATAGTTATATTTTAACGCATTGTAGGCTTTTACATAACATACATCACTTAGTGCAATAAATTGAGAGATTTTGCCTAATAGCGAAAATCTCTCGTTTTTCGAAGTTACATTTGTATTTGTTACAACATCATATATAATGTTTTTGAATTCACATAAAATAGCTTTATAATTGCTATTAATTTCTTCAATTAGCTGTTCTCGTGAATTTTGAATGTCATAACATATGTTATCGATTTGTGGTGAATAAACAATAATATTTGAATTAGCAGACCCGTGATTTTTGAATAATATGCTAGATAAATCGATTTCAATAATTTCGCCAAATTTACTATATTTTGAAGTATAATTAATATATTCATATTTTGTTCCTGATTTCTCAATAATCTTTTGTATAATTTCCTTTAAAATTGCTCCGCGTCGCTTTGTAGTAACTAGCATAACCTCATTTTTAGAAGTTTCGTGAAACTTAATATAGCCGCCACTAAGAGTATCATCGTTAGTTAGCGATGGATTTGCAATATAGTCGCTATTTTTATCTTCATTAGTCTCTTTTTTGGATGTTTTTGCTTTTGCCTTAGCTTTGCTTGAATTGGTTGTCCTCGATTTTTCATATTCCATTAATAAATTAGAGAAGAAAAACGCGATTGCTTCTAATTGTTGTCGCGAGTCGAGAGAATTCTTGTATAGCTTGTTTAAATTAGCATTATAATTTTTATTAATGAAAAACATAGACTCTAAATCATTGTTATTTAACTTATCAATTGTTACATTAAGCTTTGAAAGTTCAAACACACTAGCAATATAATTATTAATTTTATTACAAGCTTCGCTAATATTATAATTAATTATGTTGCCAATGTAAAGTGCTAGTTCCTTATTTTCCTGATTACAAGTAATTTTCTCAAATAATGTTGAAACATTTGAGAGATTATTATATAAGCTTGCAAAATCACGTGGTTCAATTTTACCTAACACAAGTTTTCTGTCTATTTTTTCAATATCTCTCACGTTTAATAAATAGTCCCTAATTGATTTATAAAATTGTGTTTTAATTAAATGCTCTGTAACATCGTAACTAGCATTTAAACTAGCGCTAGCGCAAATAGGATGTAATAAATCATAATTGAATTTACGCTTACCCGCATTTGTAATACAATTATTTAAAAAGTTCGCTACACAACCTAACTTACCATTATGACGCTGGTCACTAATCATATTTAACTGTTTGAGAGAATGATTAGCCAATATTAATTTAGAATTAATATTTTCAAAACACGGAAAATCAATATGTTTAATTAGCGCAGGATTGTGTTTGTCAATAAAATCAATGAGAAAACATAAACTCTGATTTGCAATGCTATAATTTTGAAATTCAAAATTTGTTCTATATGCTCCCGCACCATATATTTTGTCAATAAGTGTTTCTTGATATACTTGCTTTTCACAATTGGCTGCTATTTTCTCAAAACTGTCAACCGCTTTGCTAGCCACTTTGCTTACCTCTTTTTCATCTAAATATACTTTATGAATTTTTTGTGCATTAATATTAGCATAACTAATAACATCGTCAATATATGTGTTGCTATTGCTATTTAACTCATTGCTATTCATTTTATTGCTAATAATAATTACTTCGCTCGGATTATAAATTGAAATATATTTTTCTAATTGATCGTAAGTTGTTGGACTATTCTCATAAGGCTGCGAATATTCATAATTTACTAGTTTACCTGTTAAAATATCAATAATATTTAGCCCAATAGTAAGTGTTTCATTTTTAACAAATTTATTTGGTTTGCTATAATGTATCCACAAACATAATGTATTATTGCTTAAATTGGTGTTGCTATTCGAGTTTTCACTAGTAGAATTAGTGTTGTCATTAGTATCAAAATATGTTCCAGGTGAATATATACCAATTAAGCTTCGACTTGTATTTTTCATTTGTAAGTCTTGAGCAAAAATAATAACAGTATATCCATTATTTAGCATACGCTTTACGTATTTATCAAGTTGAGGTAGTCCGAACCCAGCCATTACAACATTGTCATCATTAACCATTGTATTCTTGTGCGCTATAACCATATCATTAATTTGAGCAAAATCCACAATATTGCTTCCTTCATAAATACCTTCGCCTTTTTTAATAGCATAACATTCGTAAAAACTGCCAACTTGCATTAGCACCAATGTTTTGTCTCCATAAACTTGCTTGTAGTTTTTAGTATGTTCTAAATATTCTTCTACAAGTGTCATAATATTGTATTAATAACGTATTCTCATAATTAATACAATTATAGCTCTAAATAGTTTTAATATATTAACTTTTGCTAAGACTATTTACCTTTTTTTGGTGCAATATATCCGCCTCCACGCACTCTGCTTAATACATTATTCACATAATTGACATCTTGATTTTTTCCATTTAATTGTATAAAATCTTTGTCATTTTTTAAAATCATTGATGAATTTCCTATTGTTGCTAATCTTAAACGCTGTATTCTTAAATCATTGCTCATATTTTCTAAAGGCTTTGCGCAAACATTTGATGTTGATTTATTTGTTAGTGAGCTATAGTCGGCATTTTTCTTTAAATTTTCAGAATTATGAGAAGAAAAATTAAACGCTTTCCTTCCTAAAATAAATGTGCTTGTTCTATCTGTAACATCACTACCGTTTGAAGGCATATTCTTTGAAACCTGCTTTGACATTTTTATTATATAATTATTATTATATAATAAAAAAAGTTATAATTATTTATTTATTTTTTATTTATTTTTATTTATGCATAATCTCTCTAAAACATTAAAACAATCTCATTGAAAATTTAGACCTATTTTTAACAAGTGGTTTTGGTTCTATAAAAGTTGATTGCTTACTAATAGGTGGTGCAGTTTCGGATTTTGAAACGACTTGGCAAGTTAATGAACAACTTGTTAAACACGAATTGTTTGAAGTAACTTCAGGTTCAATAATAGTATTTGTCTCCAAAATAGCTTGTTGAATAATTTGTTCAACAGGAGCAACTTCTTGAGCAGGGGCAACTTCTTCTGCAACTTCTTCTACAACTTCTTGCACTGGAGCAACTTCTTGAGCAGGAGCAACTTCTGGAACTGGAGCAACTTCTTCTACAACGTCAAGCGCAACTTCTGGTGTTACTTCTGGCGCTACTTCTGGCGCTACTTCTGGCGCAACTTCTGGCGCTACTTCTGGCGCAACTTCTGGCGCAACTTCTGGCGCAACTTCTGGCGCAACTTCTGGCGCAACTTCTGGCGCAACTTCTGGCGCAACTTCTGGCGCAACT
>Ga0214921_10005149_pt1 | contig 18665 bp, 16 predicted proteins | sample LL1505_MetaG_FD_177992 | JGI IMG/M metagenome (GOLD analysis project Ga0214921, IMG submission 177992) | Freshwater microbial communities from Lake Lanier, Atlanta, Georgia, United States - LL-1505 | ecosystem: Environmental > Aquatic > Freshwater > Lake | place: USA: Georgia | collected... | reverse complement strand
AAACTACCATTCGATGACTGTTTGATTGCAAAAAAATACATAGGAACAAAATGAAACCGATCTGGACTTCAGAATCTTTATCTACTGCTCTAGGGGCAAAAGTAGAGCCCAGCATAAATGGCAATAGAGTTCATTTCAACTCAAAAGACTTAAGTGAAGGTGATCTGTTTATAGCGCTAGAAGGCAATAATGATGGCCACGCCTATGCCCTTGACGCGCTCAAAAGAGGCGCGGCCTGCGCTGTTGTGTCGAAAGAGATTGCAGGAGCTCCGCAAGAGAGGTTGATATTGGTCGATGATACATACAAAGCTCTTTACGCTTTAGCTGAGTATAAAAGACAGACCTCAAAAGCAAAATTTATAGGCATAACTGGGAGTGTAGGCAAGACATCAACCAAGGAAATCATCTTTGGCATAGCAAAAAATTTCGGTGAGGCATTTGCTTCTCGTGCAAATTTCAATAACCACTTGGGTCTACCATTAAACCTTGCTTCGATGCCAGATGATACAGAATATGGGATATTTGAGCTCGGTATGGATAATGCTGGCGAACTCTCGGAGCTTTCTCGGTTTCTGAGACCCGATTTGGTGGTGATAACCAACATAGCCCCGGTCCATTTGGCTCACTTTAATTCCATTGATGATATAGCCTCAGCAAAGGCCGAGATTTTTGATGGCATGACCAGCAAAGGCTTTGCTATTTTGAATCGAGATGATAAATATTACGACTATTTTATCCAGCAATCTAGCCAGATTAAATCGGCCAGCTTTGGCGAATCTGATCAAGCCACATCTCAGCTTTGCAAATATGAATTTGACGGGGAAACTGCTCATATAGACCTCAAATTAAATGGCAAGACTTACCATGTTGATACAACATTAGGTGGCCATCACATGGCCTGTAATTTAGCTTGCGGCCTTCTTGTTGCTAATGTTTTAGGCTTTGATGAGGCAGCTGCTTTAGATGCTATGAGGCGGCTAAAGCCAGCGCGTGGACGTGGAGAGCAAATAGAACTGACATTATCAGATCACAAATGCAGGCTGATACATGATTGCTACAATGCAGGACCCATTAGTGTTATAGCTTCTTTGAAGCATCTTGGTGACATAAAGCATCCATATAAAATTGCTATACTTGCTGATATGCGTGATTTAGGAGCGAATGAGAAGGAATATCATAGAGCATTGGCTGAGCATGTTGTAAGCAGCGGCATCAAGAGACTATATACAGTTGGCAATTTGATGCGTGAGCTGCATGAAAAGTTGATGCCTCCCTCGGGTTTAACCCAAGGACCTCAGGAGTCTTACGAGACACTTGGTTTAAACCCGAGTGAGACAATAACATTAAAGCACTTTAGCGATAGCCAGGAGTTGCAGCAGGAGATAGTAAGTTTAATTGATACTGATGCGCTGATCTTGATGAAGGGTTCGAATAGTACGGGCCTGCTTGCCTTAGCTGATTATTTGATTAAATACAGCAAGTAATTTGCTTTTATTGAGGGTTTATGGTAGCATTGTTGCTTATCAATTAATTATGAGGCGGAAATGAAATCTATCAGTTGCAGTTTATTTAACGATAGTATTAGCGCTATTATGGATAATATAGAAAATAATGATATTGAGTATAGGATTACAAGAAAAAACCATAAAAACCTGATTCTTTTGACGGAAGATAACTACAACTCTATGCAAGAAACTCTATACTTACTCTCCAGCCCAGTGAATGCTGAGCGCCTATCAAGATCGATAGAGCAAGTAAAAAACGGCAAGTTTGTTGAAATGGATTTAGAATGACCGTAGTGAAGATCATATATGCAGAGGATGCAGTAGATGATATAGAATATTGAAAAAGACACGCGCCGCAAAAATATAACAAAATAAGGAGCCTCATAAAGAATATTCAGCAAACCCCATTTTCGGGGTTAGGCAAGCCAGAACCCTTACAGTACTTATATGCCGGACTGTGGTCGCGCAGGATTGACAAGGAGCATAGACTGGTCTACGGCATAGAAAATAAAGTAATCAAGATTTACCAATGCAGATTCCATTACTCTAAATAGACTCCTTATTATAACAAGACAAACACATGCTATACCATCTATTACTGCCCTATATCAACACATCGCATATTGCAAATTTACTCCACTATACAACATTTAGAAGTGGTTTGGCATTAGCCTTTAGTCTCATGCTCTCCCTTATATTTGGCCCAAGCTTCATAAGACTTCTGCGCAGATACCAGAAGTTTGGACAGCCAATAAGAGATGACGGCCCAGAGTCTCATCTACTCAAAGCTGGAACACCAACAATGGGGGGCTTTATGATCATAGGCTCTGCGACGATATCTACGCTCCTGTTTGCAGATCTAGCAAACCCTTATGTATGGATAGCGCTTTTCGTGATGCTGAGCTACGGAGCTTTGGGTTTTTTTGATGATTATTTGAAGGTCATCAAAAATAACCATAAGGGTGTGAGTGGTAGATTTAAGTTGACCGTGCAGCTCTTGGTGGGTCTATTTTCCTGTTGTCTTATAACATACTACGCAGACCAAAATGCCGCTACTAAACTAACATTCCCATTCTTTAAAAATCTTATATTAGATCTTGGATACCTCTATATACCTTTCGCAGCCTTAGTAATTATAGGCTCATCCAACGCTGTGAATCTGACCGATGGCCTCGATGGCCTAGCTATTGTACCAATAGCGATAGCGGCTGGGTGTTTTGCAATTATAAGCTATGTTGTGGGCAGTAGCTTCTATGCTAATTATCTTCAAATCACTTATGTGCATCATGCAGCAGAGCTTGCGATTTTATGCTGCGCTATAATAGGTGGTGGTCTGGGATTTTTGTGGTATAACGCCCAACCGGCTGAGGTCTTTATGGGCGACACCGGCAGCCTCTCTCTTGGCGGCACGCTGGGTGTCGTAAGTGTCATTACGAAGCACGAATTCGTGCTTGCTATAGTCGGTGGTCTATTTGTGATCGAGACATTATCCGTGATTATGCAAGTCTATTATTTTAAGATGACGGGCGGAAAGAGGATGTTTTTGATGGCTCCAATACATCATCATTTCGAGAAGAAGGGTTGGAGCGAGTCTAAGGTCGTGATACGCTTTTGGATTTTAGCAGTTATATTTGCAATTATAGGGCTTTCGTCATTAAAACTGAGGTAGTTATGAAGGACAGCAAGGTAGAAGAAATTTTAAATATCCCACCTCCGTTACCACTCGAGCGTCAAGATGCTGTATGTCAGCGCAGGTCAGTAGGTAGCTTAGAAGTCCCCAGATCTTTAGTAGGAGCTACCATATTTGTTTTGGAGCTAAATGATTCAGACTGCCACTCAGAATCTCTTTGTTTGTTGCAGTAAGTTCGCATAGAGGGAGCCTAACCTCCGGGCTGCATAAATCCATCAAGGAGGCAACATATTTCACTGGCACAGGATTGCTTTCAACAAAGAGCGCCTTGTAAATAGGCAGTAGCTTTTGATGAAGGGTTAGTGCTAGCCTTGTATCATTTTTATCCCACGCCTCCTGTATTGCATCCACTTCAACCGGTAAGATATTTGATACAACCGATATAATGCCAGATCCTCCATGCACCAGATTTGTAAGGGCGTTCATGTCATCGCCAGACATAAGGGCGAAGCTAGGTAGTTTTACTGATAGACGCAAGGTTCTTTCGACATCGAAGTCTTTTAATGCGACGATGCGTGGTAACTGCGCAAGTTTCAATATCGTCTCATCATCAAAATTAACACCAGTGCGCGGAGGGAATGTATAGAGCATGATAGGCAAATTTGTAGCATCGTGGACTGCTTTAAAATGCCTGTAAAGACCTTCTTGACTCGGTCTGTTATATGGCGGGGTCATACACATAATCGCATCAACTCCTAGCCTTTCCGCTCCAGATAACATAGATATAGCCGCCTTAGTTGAGCTCGAGCTGCAGCCAGCAATTATCTTGAGTCTGCCCCGTGATATAGTGATTGCCTCGCTAATGAAAGCAAAATACTCCTCAATGCTCAGTGTTACGCCCTCGCCAGTAGATCCTCCAAGTATTATAGCTTTAATACCACCTTTTATTTGATGCTCTATAAGTTTTGCAAGGGCATCAAGGTCAAGCTCGTCATTTTTAAATGGTGTTATGAGGGCGGTTATCGTACCATGAAATGGATGTTCTATCATTTTATATATTTCTCTGGGAGGTGTTGTTAGTAATTTTGTATTCGCAATAATGCATGAGGGTGCGCTTAATAATCTAGCGCAACACTGCGCAGTCGGTTTGTGGATAAATCAACAAAACACAGTGTTACTAATGGCAATATACACTAAAAGGATCTTAAGTGAAAGGAGGAATATAGTTAAAGAGAGATCTACCGCCTTACAACCTCCTCATAGAGCTCGATAAGTCTGGATGTGAGTCCGCCATCCTTATATTCAATCTTATGCCCACCTATAGTAATAGACTTCACCCTCTTAATACCCGCTGCAGTACCTGTGATAAAACACTCACTAAAATTGCCTATTTCATCTGGCATAATATGTCTTTCTTGAGTCCTAATACCAAGCTCGGATGCCATCGACATAACAGTTTGCATAGTAATCCCATGCAAAAAAGCATCAGGAGTTGGCGTCACTAGCCTATCCTCCTTGACAAAGAATATATTGGACGTAGTGCACTCTGCAACGAACCCTCTCCAATCTAGCATCAAAGCATCATCGAAGCCTTGCTCTATTGCCTCCATTTGAGCTACTATACTCATCTGGTAGTTCCCGGCGCCCTTGCACTGAGGAGGCGCGCTGCTTGGATGTGGTTTTGTCCATTCACTTAACACAAGATTCATTTCGGGGGCGCCTTTACCTTCCCCGCCACCCCCCATCTCCCAGCATGCAATCATCATATTGGTTGATAGCATAGGACTGGTAAGGCGCATTGATTCGCTGCCACGCCACACAAGAGGGCGTAGGTAGCAATCAGTCATGCCATTTATCTTAAGTAGCTCTTTTGCAGCTTTATTGATTTGATCTGGCGAGAATGTTGGCTTATGTCTTAATGTTGCCGCAGATTTAAAAAGCCTGTCAGTATGTTCTTTAAGCTTAAATATCTTGCCATCGTAAGCTCGCTGACCTTCATATACAGCGCTTGCATAGTGCAGGCTGCTTGTGAGCACATGTATCATGGCTGAATTCGACGGAATAAACTCGCCATTCATCCAAATATAGCCTTCTCTTTTATCTAATGGTATGAATGTCACTTGTAAACTCTCTTTGGAATTGGTATCTTCGTTTTATGCAAAACGAAAAGCCCCACATTTTAATCGTCGATGATGATACCAGAATACTTCAGCTTTTGAAGAAGTTTTTGGAGAAGTCAGGCTATATAGTCTCTGCAGCCACTTCAGTTGCTGAGGCTGAAAAGTACATGGAGCATTGCATCTTTGATCTCCTGATTTTGGATGTCATGATGCCTGGCGTGACTGGTGTTGAATTTGCCAAAACCATCAAGGGCAATAAAATCCACGTTCCAGTTATACTGCTCACTGCTCTATCGGATATAGAAGATAAAATCAAAGGCCTTGAGGCTGGCGCAGATGACTATATCTCTAAACCATTCGAACCAAGAGAGCTGCTGCTGCGTACAAAAAATCTCATAGAAATTTACGGCTATAATAACAGAAAGAAGAATTTGGTGCCTTTTGGCGGTAATAGTCATTATAATAAAGCCACAAAGGAATTTACTAATGGCAATGAAGTCATGACCCTTAGTTCCACCGAGCAAAAATTGCTCGAGATTCTGATTGAATGTGACGGCGCACCGATATCCCGCACGACATTATCAAAAAGCATGGGCGGTCTCAGCGAAAGATCCATAGACGTCCAAATTGTAAGATTACGTAGTAAGATAGAAGATGACCCAAAAAAACCAAAATTTCTACGAGCGATACGCAACGAAGGTTACGTCCTATATCTCTAATCTGACCCCAAAAACCCTCCTAATGCGCTTTTTGCTCATTATCACTGTGCCAACAGTGATAGGACAATTAGCTGCTGTCTATATATTCTATGACCGCCACTGGTATAACGTTTCCTACTATACAAGCCGCTTAATCACAAATGAAATAAGCGCTATATCCAAAAACTGGGAAGCTGGCGACACTTCAGCTGCGACCCTTCTATCTAGGCATTTGAAGATTAAATATGAGTTCTATCCAGGCAAGAAAATTAGCAAAAAACAATATAAAAACTGGGCGGCTCTTGAGATTTTTCAGAATATGCTGACAACTCAGCTTCATCAAAAAACCCATGTAGAACTCTCGAAAGATGAAGATAAGGTGATAATTGAACTGCAGTTCAAAGATGGAGTGATGCTCATGCAATTTGCATCAAAGCCTCTAATGAACCCCACAACCTACATCTTCGTACTCTGGATTTTATTCCTTACAATTTTACTACTCACAGTCTCTCTTATTTTCTCTAAAAATCAAATTAGATCTGTTGTAGAGTTGGCTCGCGCAGCAGATGAATTTGGGCGCGGAGTCAAGTCTCCATACCCATATAAACCATCAGGCGCGAGCGAGATTCGCAAAGCAGGACTTGCCTTCATAAGAATGCGTGAGCGCATAGAGCGCCAGATCGCAAAGCGCACCCAGATGCTGGCAATGATCTCCCATGATTTGCGCACACCTCTTACTCGTATAAAATTGCAACTAGAGTTGATGGATAATCAAGAGGATGCCAAAGATATGGCTATCGATGTCCAGAGCATGGAGCAGATGATAGCTAGCTATTTAGATTTTGCCCGAGGCGAGGGAGGTGAAACTTTTCAAAAGGTCGATATACAAAAGTGGTTTCACGAGAATATTGAGCATATTACTGTACAGGGTTTATATTTGGATATAGTTTCTGCAGCTAATTTAGAGATATTTTGCAACATCAAGCCTCACGCATTCAAGCGAGCTATCACTAACATTCTAGGCAATAGTGCAAAGTATGCAACGATTGCAAGAGCTTCAATATACAGGTTAAAAGATAATATTATTATTGATATAGAAGATAATGGAGACGGCATCAGCGATCCAGAAAAGCGATCTGTTTTTAAACCATTCTATCGTTCCGATAAATCAAGGCACCTTGGCGATCAGCCTAATGTCGGCCTAGGGCTTGCAATTACCAAAGAGATTATTCAGGGGCACGACGGGTCTATAGCCTTAAAGGATGGCAAGGATTTAGGAGGTCTGGTTGTAAGAATAAGCTTACCGGCAGCAGCAGATTGATTATTTTTATCTCCTTATCAAAAAACTATACTATTTCAAATCGTCCTAAGACAATTAGAGCAAAATTAGTATGAGCTTAGCCCCGACCAAAGTAACTTCCGATCTATAGCTAAGTCTTTGTAATCTAAGAATGCTTCAATCGGCAGCTATATTTAATGTTTAAGTTTTTGTAGCACAAATCTTTCAAGATTATTTATAGCAGCATCATCTATTCTATGCTTAAGCAGTGATACATGTGTGTCATTGAGCTTGGGCAGAACGCATCGATCCAAAATCTCGAGCTCGGCTGGAATCATTGTGCGCGGCATTACAGTAACGCCCATGCCAGCCTTAACGGCAGCAATAGATCCAGCGTAGCTTGGACTCGAAAACACCAGTCGCCAAGAGCGACCAGCTTCTTCAAGAGTTTTTATAGCTGAAGAGCGATAAACGCAAGGGGGAGGTGATAAGACTAAAGGCACTGGCTTGGCTTGCTCAATGATACCCTTACTGCCAACCCACTCAAGGGGTTCTGACCAAACATCAACTCCATTTGGAAAGTCTTCTGGTCTGCTCATTTTGACTAATACTAGATCAAATTCTTGTTTTTTGAAACGTTCGAATAAATTGAGGGTCAGGTCGCATTCGATTTTTAATAAAATACGTGGATGTATGCGTGAAAATTCAACCAAAATATCAGATAAAAATATACTAGCAAAACTCTCTGGTAAGCCGAATCTAACTTCCCCTTCAAGATCTGGTTCCTTAAAACGATCCATAACTTCTCTATGAAGACTATAGATTTGTCGAGCATAGCCAAGAAAGATCTCGCCATCTTGAGTCAAGCTAAATGGCTTTTCTCGTGATAATAGAGTTTTGCCGAGCAAATACTCCAATTTTGCCATTTGTTGACTGATGGCAGACTGGGTACGTCCAACACGCTCAGCGGCTTTTGTAAAGCTACCTGTTTCTGCTACAGCAAGAAAGCATTGGAGAGTTATTGTATCGATACTCATTAGAAACTCTAATATAGAATATAAGAATTATGTATTTCACTTATAATAGCATATCTTATACTATGAGGCAACAAAAATAGATTATCTAATAACAAAATATGCTATGCAAATGAACGAAATAAAATCCCTCTTTAATTGGGACCCACTAGCCTGTCTAATGATTACCCTGGTTCTTTTTATAGGACTCGTGGTAGGAAGCTTTGCCAGTCGCTACATGAAAGGCGACTCTTGTTATAAGGCATTTTTCTTGCGGCTAGTTTTGTTATTGATATCGCTAGTAACGATGTTATCTGCCGATAACCTCATATTAGTACTTATATCTCGGGGCCTTGGCAATATTTTGCTCATAAAGCTCATGATTCACAAAAGCAATTGGCTAGCTGCAAGAGCTTCGGGGATTTTGGCGGCTAAAACTTTTTTGCTTGGCTTTATCTTCATCTCAACCTCTTTTGCTTTGTTGTATGTGGAAACTGGAGAAACTTCAGTTCAACAAATTATATTGCATCATTCGGATTCACCGCTTATCACCTTTGCCTTGATTCTATTAACGCTAGGCGCCATGACGCAATCAGCCATATGGCCATTTCATAAGTGGCTCCTCAGCTCACTCAATTCGCCATTGCCTGTATCTGCTATTATGCATGCTGGTCTTGTGAATGGGGGAGGGATATTGATCCTGACTTTTGCGCCTCTATATTTTAATAAGCCCGCACTACTTAATGCAATATTCATCATAGGTCTTTTAACTGGGTTAGTTGGCACATTTTGGAAACTCATACAGAGCGATGTTAAAAGGATGCTTGCTTGCTCAACCATGGCTCAGATGGGCTTCATGATGGTTCAATGTGGTCTTGGTCTATTCCCCGCCGCGGTAGCCCATATATTTTTACACGGCCTTTTTAAGGCCTATCTTTTTCTCGCCTCGGGAAGCGCTGCTCAGGAAAAGCGCCTCGATCTATTTTATCCGCCAAGTTTCCTGCCATTCCTCTGCGCTCTTTTATGCGGCTGCTTTGGAGCTTATGGTTTTATGTGGTCAAGCGGCCAGAGTTTGTTAGAGCAAGACTCTACGCTTGTGCTTATTGCTATTGGATTTATTGCAGCTTCTCAGTTTGCGCTATCTATGCTGAACCACAAAAGCTTAAAGCAACTTCCTCTTGTCGTAATTCTTACATCTTTTGCTGGCCTGGTTTATGGCTACAATGTCTGTTTTTTTGAGTGGATTGTTGCACCGATGGAGCTTATGAACCCTCAGCCTCTGAATTTTTTTTATGCGATTGGCATATTCCTACTCGCGAGCTGTTGGATATTGATTTTATTCAAGCCGAAATTATTCGATGTTAATTGGCTCTATGTCAAAGCACTTAATGCTAGCCAGCCTCACCCCGAAACAATTACAGCTCATCGTAACCATTATAAATATCTATAAAAAAGGTAGCATAAATGAATAGTACAAGTGATCCTATAAAAGAAAGTTGGGCTAAGATAGCTCCATTTTGGCCGCTACAAAACCTCATTGCCGCAAATCCACTTCAAGGATTTGAAAACATTAAGATTGAGGATGCCTTTGTTGAGGGACAAGTGCACTTTCAACAGCAGGACTTGCCTGAGCCTATGCTTGCAGTGAATCGCGAAACGATAAAATGGCTACAAGTATTTTTGGACGAAGGACAGGCTACTATACCAATGCCCCTTGGAGATAGAGGTCTTTATGCCTCATGGAAAAAACTAGCACAATTTGATGAAAGGTTGCACTCGAATGACTCCCAAAAAATGTCATTCCTCGATGGGCTAGCGGGCAATCCTGAGGAGGTAATCCCCTCATGCCTCTCCTACTTAAAAATAGATAGTAAAGATCATGCTCAGTTTTTGACCATAATGCTTACAAGTCTTTCTGGTTGGGCTTCTTACTTAAAATACAGAACCCAGTGGCTAGGTATAACCGAGCACAAAAATCCTGTTTCTCAAGTAGATTATCTAGCTGTTCGCCTCGTGATCACATCTCTTTTATGGCCTCAGGCGAAAGACATGTTGCAATATTATAGCGAATCTAGAGCTCTAGCGCGACAAAAACAAAGTCCAATGAACTCGATAATCAAAAATGAGAGCAATTATAGAACCCCATTATTAAAGCTACTTTCGAAACAAATTATAGAAAAAAAAGATAGACCCAAAGCACAGCTTGTATTCTGCATCGATGTACGCTCTGAGCCTTTTCGTAAAAACCTGGAGTCTATAGGAGATTATGAAACTCTTGGCTTTGCAGGATTTTTTGGTATTCCCTTGAAGATTGAAAATGAGGTAACGGGAGAGTCTTACGCATCTTGTCCCGTTTTACTTCAACCAAAGCAATCGGTTAAAGAGCGTCATAGCTGCAAAGCTTATAGCGACTATGAAAAATTAGTTGGCATAAAGAAATTCTACCAGTCTCTTAAATATAACTTCGCCACTACCTTTGCTTTAGTTGAAACACTTGGCCTAGCAATTGGTATCTGGATGGCTTTGCGCACTATGACGCCGAATTTGGCCAACAAATTAAAAAGAGACTTTGGATCATATATAAATGCTGATTCACAAATCACACCACTCCTTGACGACCTTAGCCTATCTGCCAAATGCGAATATGCGCAAGGCGCGCTAAGAATTATGGGTCTCACTAACAATTTTGCGCCATTAATAGTGCTATGTGGCCATGGAAGCACGACCCAAAATAACGCATATGCCTCGGCTCTTGACTGCGGCGCTTGTGGTGGTCGTCATGGGGCTAGTAATGCAAGGGTTATGAGCGCTATTTTGAATGAACACGAAGTCAGGCAATATCTTGCCCAACAAGGCATAAATATTCCCAAAGATACTATGTTTATAGCAGCCGAGCACAATACTACTACAGATAAAGTCACTCTCTATACAAAATATTCTTCAGAAGAATTACTAGAACTAAAGCGCGACCTTGAGTTAGCTGGCGCAAAAAATAGTCAGCTACGCCTCTCTGATATGGGTATTGACATAGATTCACAAAAGAGCGCGCCAAAAACCGAGGTTCGCAGCAATAACTGGGCGCAAGTAAGGCCGGAATGGGGACTTGCACGCAATGCTGCTTTTATAGTCGCGCCGCGTAGCCTTTCCAAAGAAGTAAATCTTGAGGGACGTTCCTTCTTGCATTCTTACGACTGGACGCAAGACCCCAAAGGCGAGTCTCTCAAAGTAATTCTCACGGCGCCAATGGTTGTTGCACAGTGGATCAATGCTCAATATCTCTTCTCTACGCTTGATAATGTAGCCTATGGCGGCGGCAGCAAAATAACCAAAAACATAACGGGAAAAATTGGCTTAATGCAGGGTAACAGTAGCGACCTCATGACTGGCTTACCACTCCAGTCAATTTATAAGTCTGACAAAGAGGCTTATCATGAATTGCAGAGGCTTATGACCGTTATATATGCTCCGCGCTCCTTAATTCAAGAAGTTGTATCGAAAGAGGATGTTTTAAAAAAACTCTTTGGCAACGGCTGGGTGACGCTTAGCTGCATAGAGCCGGCTAATAAAAAAATATATATGTTGGAGCGTAGTTTGACATGGAAAGAACTCGAATAATACCATTTGCCTCAAATAAGTGTCGCCAAAGCAGTACTAGTGTAGATTTGCGTAAGGCTATGTCTATTAGCTGCGCAAAACCTGCGCGAAGTAATGCAAAGGCAAACTTATTTAAGGCAAATGGCATAAACAAAGATTCCCCATATAGAGGCAGCTGCTTTATTTTAGCAACAAAGCACGCTAAATCAATTGCTATAGCGCCTTCATTTCTAGAGAATATTGGCACCGGGGTGATAGAATATGTTTGTGATACGGATCAGCTCGGTACTTTCTCTGGAGAAATCGAGCGCAAAGATAGCGCTCTTGAATGCGCTAGATGTAAGTGCGAATTGGCGCTTGAAAAGCTGGGATCTGGAGTAGAATTTGTTCTTGCAAGCGAGGGAAGTTTTGGCCCTCATTCATTTATTCCATTCTTACCATGCGACCAGGAAATACTTTATTTTATAGATCGGAGACATGATTTTCATCTCCATCTTTCTCATGTAAGCGCAAATACTAATTACCAAATGAAATCTATAACAAGTTTTGATGAGCTGAAAGCATTTTTGACATCTTCTCAATTTCCATCTCATGGACTTATATTACGTCCAAATAATAAAGAATCTAGTAATTTAATTTTTAAAGGGGTCTGCGATGAAAGTGAGCTAAAGGAGGCTTTTAAAAGATGCCAGAAAAAATCGAGTGATTCAATGGTATGGGTTGAAACGGACATGAGAGCTCACATGAACCCATCGCGCATGGAAGTGATTCGAGAGTTGGCCAATAAGTTATCTTTACGATTAGCGAGCCATTGCCCCAAATGCTCGATGCCAGGATGGGGTATAGTCAGTACAGAAAGTGGGTTGAGATGCGAAGACTGCGGTTTGCCTACAGAGCTGACAAAATATGAGATTTTTGGTTGCGTTAAATGCACTTACGAAGAAGTCTTAGATAGGAAAGATTGTTTGAAGCAAGCAAGTCCAAGGTTCTGCAACTATTGCAATCCATAGACTTAGTATAAAGAATCGTTCTTACAGAACTCCAGCGCCTAACTTAAGAAACTCTTATCTGGCGGAGAGGAGGGGATTGGCGCATTCGCGCCGCCTTCGTCTCCGAACCCCTTTAGGGGGTTCTCATCTACTTATCACTTTATAATAACTTTAGTAAAGCTAAGGCCTTACTAAAGTTATTATATGGCGGAGAGGAGGGGATTCGAACCCCTGACACGTTGCCGTGAACACGCTTTCCAGGCGGGCGCCTTAAACCACTCGGCCACCTCTCCAATAGAAAGACTTTATAGCAGTAAAATATCAAAGATGCAATGAAAATGCTGAACTTGCGCACTAGGGGCAAAAATCTCATTGCTTGGGGCGTAATAGTTGTTTATCATTTAAAGATATTCAACTTATAGGAGCAAGATAGAATGAAAACAGATTATGGAGCGCTTATCGAGTCTGAGAAATTTATGACAGAAAATCCTCAGAATAAAAGTAATTTAGCGGCGAGAATCTCGAAGTTTTTTGCCACCACTGCTCTTTTTATTTGGGGCGCAACAGCTATTACGCCTCGCTCTAATGAAAGTAGCCTTGTAGTAAGTATTAATTCTTTGGACTCGCAAAACTTTGGCAATGACACTGGGGATGGCGGTGGATCTGACGCGCCTCTTTCCGACGGCGTGATTGTTGGAATTATTTTAGGTGGTGTTGCGGCTATAGCTTCTGTAGTTACGGGCGCTATCGCTTGTCGCTATAAAACCACTGATAAAACTGAATCTACCGTCACTAAGAGGCCTATGCTGGATAAAGATAATCATCCTATTTTAGATGATAAAGGAGAAGTGTTATATGAAAATATTACCAATACCAAGACCGACAAAGAGACGGATGGTAGTGAAAAATTAGGCGAGAATGTTGCGAATATTGGCAAAGCAGCTGTGGAGGGCTTAACATCAATTCTTGGTGCAGCCAAGTCATCTTTTGTGCCAGAATCTGCGCATTCACTAGCTCCTGAGGCGACCGCGGCGCAGTCTACTGCTCCCGATAGCAAAGTAGTAAATAAACACAAGGCAGAAGCCCATTCTGATGTAAGTGTTGCTAATATTCTGAAGAATAGCGAAATTGTGGAGGCGATAAAAGAGGATTTAGCAAATGGCTCTGATGATGGTAATCGTGTAGTAGATGCCGGACTTGCTCTTTTGGAAGCCAGACTTCTAATGGCTATGCATAACTCTAATGAATTTCACGCTCCCGTTGCTGATCAGGAAAATTCAGACGTAAAAATTGACATTGCTGGCAATGAGGCCCCTTCAGAGTCCTAAGGTTCGATGCGGATTATTGATTGAAGCCCTATAGAGCCCTAGGATACCGTTGTTGCATATTTCCTCTGTATTTTTTCAAAAATTTCACTATGCTACCTAACAACTAAATTGGATAAGTTGTCTATGAATCAGACTAGTCAAAGTATAAAGGCTAAACTTGAAGAAAAACACCAAGAAGCAAGGCTCGCTGGCGGACTTTCTCGTATTAAAGTCCAGCATAGCAAAGGTAAGCTCACTGCACGTGAGAGGATAGAGGTCCTACTAGACCCTGATAGTTTTGAAGAAACTGGCATGTTTGTTGAACATCGCTGCGAAAATTTTAACATGCAGGACAAAAAGTTTCTTGGTGACGGCGTAGTTACCGGCCACGGAACCATCAATGGTCGCTTAGTTTTTGTCTATAGCCAAGATTTCACAGTCCTTGGAGGGTCGCTTGGTGAGCATCATGCCAAAAAAATCTGCGCACTTCTGGACACCGCTATGCAAGTCGGCGCGCCAGTAATAGGCATAAATGATTCTGGCGGCGCGCGTATCCAAGAGGGAGTTGATTCCTTAGGCGGCTATGGCGAGCTTTTTCAGCGCAACGTTATGGCATCAGGCGTTATTCCACAAATCTCAATGATCATGGGCCCATGCGCTGGTGGCGCGGTTTATTCCCCGGCTCTGACCGACTTCATCTTTATGGTCAAAAACACATCCTATATGTTCGTTACTGGCCCCGATGTGGTCAAGACCGTTACTGGCGAAGAAGTCAGCCAAGAAAAACTTGGCGGAGCAAGAATGCACACGACAAAGAGTGGCGTAGCTGATCTTGCTTATAACAACGACATCGAAGCTCTTCTTGAGATGAGGAACTTTTTTAACTTCCTACCTCTATCAAACAGGCACACTGCTCCATCTAGGATCACAAAAGACCCCGCAGATAGGGTTGATATGTCACTCAATACCTTGGTGCCAGTCAATCCAAATAAATCCTATGACATGAAGGAACTTATCGAACGTATTGTCGATGAGGGATATTTCTTTGAACTACAACCAGAATTTGCTAAGAATATCCTTATCGGATTTGGCTATATGGAGGGTAGAGCCGTGGGTTTTGTTGCCAATCAGCCGCTTCATTTAGCAGGCTGCTTGGATATCAATGCATCGCGCAAAGCTGCGCGCTTCATACGCTTCTGCGATGCTTTTAATATACCTTTAGTGACATTAGTTGACGTTCCTGGTTTTTTACCCGGTACTGATCAGGAATACAACGGTATAATAAAGCATGGGGCTAAATTACTTTACGCCTATGCCGAGGCTACGGTGCCCAAAATCACGGTCATTACTCGTAAAGCATACGGAGGCGCATATATAGTCATGAATTCGAAGCATTTGCGTGGTGACGTGAACTACGCTTGGGCCAATGCCGAGATAGCAGTGATGGGTGCTGAAGGCGCACTTTCTATTTTGGAACGCGAAGCTATGAAGGACCCAATAATCAAGGCGCAAAAGATGAAGGAATATAAGGAGAGTGTAGCTTCTCCATTCGTAGCAGCTTCCAGGGGCTATCTAGACGACATAATCACACCGCAGAATACAAGATGGCGAATTTGTAAGGCTCTTGGAGTTTTAAGGCATAAAAAAGTTGAGACGCCTTGGAAGAAGCATGATAATTTACCGATGTAACAAACTCTGTCTAGAAAGCAAAAACAAAAAGAGAACAGACGCATGACCAAACCATTATTTGACAAGGTACTAGTCGCAAACCGCGGAGAAATAGCCTTGCGCATTATGCATACGCTACGTAAAATGGGCATTAAGTCCGTAGCGGTCTATTCCGAAGCCGATACTAACTCGCTTCATGTACAATATGCCGATGAAGCCTACTTCATAGGTAACTCCCCAGCTACAGAGAGTTATCTCTCGATCAAGAATATCATTGCTGCAATAAGAGCAAGCGGCGCGCAGGCTGTTCACCCGGGTTATGGATTCTTATCAGAAAATGCTAATTTTGCAGCCGCATTAAAACGCGAAGGTTGCCTATTAATAGGCCCAAGCGCTCACGCAATCCGAATTATGGGAGACAAAATTGAAGCCAAGAAGATAGCTATTGAAGCTGGGGTCAGTACAGTTCCTGGCTATATGGGTACTTTGAACAGTCCAAGCGAAGCGATCAAACTAGGCGAGGAGATAGGTTACCCCGTTATCGTTAAAGCTGCGGCTGGAGGCGGCGGAAGGGGTATGAGAGTTGTCAATAATAGCAAAGAAATGGAAGCTGCATATGAATCTGCGAGTCGTGAAGCTTTAAGTCATTTTAGCGATGGTAGAGTGTTTGTTGAAAAATTCATACAAAAACCTCGCCACATAGAGATCCAGCTAATGGCTGATCAACATGGCAATGCCCTATGTTTCGGGGAGCGCGAGTGTTCCATTCAGCGTCATCATCAGAAGATTATCGAAGAAGCTCCGAGTTCTTTTATAGATGAGACAACTCGCCAAAAAATGTACGAACAAGTTGTAAAACTGGCGCGTAAAGTAGGTTATTATTCTGCTGGCACAGTCGAGTTTATAGTAGATCAGGAGCGTAATTTTTACTTCCTGGAAATGAATACACGATTGCAAGTTGAGCATCCAGTAACCGAATTAATCACAGGCTTTGATCTTATAGAGCTTATGATAAGGGTCGCTGCAGGAGAAAATTTAAATATTAAACAAGAAGAGATCAAACTAAATGGCTGGGCCTTTGAGAGTCGTATTTACGCCGAAGACCCATTGCGCGGATTCTTGCCTTCGAGCGGTAGAATTACCGAATATGTAGAGCCACCAAAAGGACCGCATGTCCGTATAGATAGTGGTATAGGACCCGGCGCGGAAGTGAGTATGTTCTACGACGCTATGATAGCAAAATTATGCACGCATCATGAGACGCGCGAAGGAGCCATAGAGCAAATGAAGGCTGCACTGAGCGGCTTTGTTCTACGTGGTATTGCTCATAATATAAGTTTCTTGGAGGCTATTGTTAGTCATCCGAGATTTATCGATGGCGACATCAACACCGCCTTTATAGCCGATGAATATCCTGATGGCTTCAGCGGAGCTAATCTAACTCACGAAATGACCGAAGTATTTCTCGCTGCCGCCATCAACATTTTTTTGAATGAACAAAAGAGAATTGCAGCTATTCAAGACCAAATCGTCAGTCAAGCTAGTAAACTTGGCACTCGTTGGGTTGTAAACATAGATAATCAACCATTCCCGGTGATGATAAAGCAAGTAGCAGATGGCTATAACATAAGATACAGCACTGGCAGGATCAATGTTCGAACAAACTGGAGGCTTGGCAACCCTCTATTTAGCTCACTTGTAAACGGTAGCAAGGTCAACGTAAGAGTCGATCACATACCAACTGGCTACAAGCTGACCCACGCCGGTATTAGTCTTAAGGTTTATGTTCGTTCGCCTCGCATGTCTGAACTTGAGTCTATTATGCTAACATCAGGTGGCGGCGATATATCTTCTGAGGTGATAGCTCCTTTGACTGGACAGATCATAGCTATAAAAGTCAATGAGGGGGATGAAATTGCGCCTGGCCAAGAGCTTATAGTTTTAACCGCCATGAAGATGGAAAATATAATCACCGCCGAGCATAAGGCCAAAGTATCTAAAGTACTTGTCGCAGCAAATGACCATGTAACTTCTGGACAAGTCTTGATAGAATTTGAGTAAACCTTATACAGGGCCATTAAATTCTCAAGCACCAAAACAACAATGAAGGATTGATAAGATAAGGAGTTGCGCTATTTTTAGTTTTCTTGAAAAAAAACAAAATAACGCAATGTCTAATATAATTCAGTACTTCAGAAAAATCCACGATAAACGAAGCTGTCGTGGAAAAAGATATAAACTTGAGTCAGTACTGGGTTTAGCTGAGCTCGGCTTTATGCGTGGCTGTACCTCGCTCAGGGCCATATGGAAGTTTGGTGTTACTTTAAATAAGACTGATCGTAAAAGGCTTGGCTTTACAGGCGAAGCTATGCCAAGCCACCCTACAATTATCAATATCCTCAAAACAGTTGATCCTACAGAGTTTGAAGAAGTTTGTGGTAAGGTAGTCAGATCATCTTCTAAAAATCAGTTCACTCATATAGCTCTTGATGGTAAATCCATAAGGAGTACGAGCGATACTAAAAACGGTTTACTGCATTTAGTAAGCGCATTTGCTTCCGAGATCAGCGGTACGTTAGCCCAAATCAAATCAGATCCAGCAGGAGGAGAGATAACGGCAGCAAGACACATCATCAATCAGCTGGATATAGAGGGCAAAGTTATTACAGCAGATGCCCTATTTGCCGGCGAAAGGTTTTGTAGTGAGATAGTTGCCAAAAAAGGTGACTATCTGCTGAAGATCAAGCAAAACAAGAAAAGGGTAAGAGATGATATTATTCAGAAGCTATATTACCACAGAAATAAAAGCTTATACCAATTCACTATCAAGCAGACAAGAACTATGGTATAATGCGACTCTAA
>Ga0214921_10005148_pt1 | contig 18666 bp, 35 predicted proteins | sample LL1505_MetaG_FD_177992 | JGI IMG/M metagenome (GOLD analysis project Ga0214921, IMG submission 177992) | Freshwater microbial communities from Lake Lanier, Atlanta, Georgia, United States - LL-1505 | ecosystem: Environmental > Aquatic > Freshwater > Lake | place: USA: Georgia | collected... | reverse complement strand
AACGCCTGACTTCTGCGTTGCGAACTGTGAGCCAACAGATGGAATGGTAAATGAATTAGCCATTTTTGCTTCTTTCTACTTGTAGTTATTTACAACTTTTGTTGTAATACAATTATAGGGCATAATCAGGGGAAAGTCAAGGGTATTCGTAAAAGATTTTTGTATCGTTATCATTCCGTTATCAAAATCGGGGCGCAGAGTTTTAGTGAGCAGTTTAGACACTTGCTCAGGTGTATATATTTATCAACCACAGGAACATATCCTGCTCTGCCACATTCATCTCAAGTTGATTATTGTTGATGTTTGTGTGAAGCCTTTTGAATACTTGCTTAGGTATTTAGACGGAAAGAAAGGGAACCGCCTAACTTTCATCACTAGAAATTACGCCAGTGAAAGTGTAGTCTTCAATGTGTTCGTGGTATAGAGAGTAATCTACATCACTAGCATCAAATTCTTCATCAAGTGGCAACTTGACTTCAACTTCAAACTCTACCTGAACGGTGTAAGTCTTTGTTTGAACTAACTCAACATCTAGTTCGTTGGCAATGTAGAAAACGGTTTCTCTGTCATAGCCGTTTTCAATAGCGTTGATTAGTGTTTCGTTTAGGTAAGTTGCCTTATCAAAAACTTCTTTTGCTTTTAGTTGTAGGCGTTCTTTTAGGTCTTTGACCTTTGCTTCAAGAATGCCCTTGTCGTTAGTTAGTTCTGCTATTCTTTCGGTTAGTTGGGCTAGAACTGGGTGCTGGCTTGGTGTTGGATTTTCCATTTATTTCTTCCTTATCTTTTGTTGTATTTCTATTATAAACCTAACCACTGACATTGTGACTAGTCTTCGTCTTCTTCGTCATCGTAGTCATTACAAACGCCACTACAATACATTTCTCCGCAGTCATCGCATTCTTCTTCTTGCTCTGCTCCTTGTGGAATAAGAGTTGTGAAGCCATCGTTCTCGTCTTCGTTCTCACCTACGCTATGAACACCCTGAATAAATTTTAGGGCACAACTTTCGGCATACCACTTTTTTAGAGTGTCAAACATTTCGGCAGGGGTCATCTCGCTTCTGGTTCTAATCTCGTCATACTCATACTCACGCATAAGTTCTACTTGCTTGTCATCCATAAGAACATAGATTTTGTGGCAGGTATCAAAAGCGATACCCTGAGCAAACTGAACTGCTACTTCTACATCATCCCAATACTCGTCCATTTGTTTCCTTTCTTTGATAGTTCTATTATAAGGGCTACCCCTGACATTTAGGGGACATTTAGGGTGTTTCGTAAATGTGTTATGGTTCTGTTATAAAAATCTGCGCACCCCGAAGGGTAGGAACTAAGCCTTAGCCTTATCCCATTCATACTGTTCGATAAACTGTTTAGCAGATAGCCAAGCCCTATACATAAGTTCGTCTTCCTGACCTGTTATGTCCCAACGCAATAGTCTTCCTATTGTGTGTGAGTTTCTGTCTTCTAAGTCTGCTAATACTATTTCGTATGCTTTCTGTAATTCCATTAGTATCCTGCTTTCTCTAGAATTGCTAGTAAGGCTTCTGCCTGTTCGTCTGTTAGTTTTGCTATCGCTTCTTCGTTGATTACATTGTCAAAGTTTATCATTTGTTTCCTTTCTTGTTAGTTCTATTTTACTATGAACCACTGACATTGGCTAGGTAAGCGTCTGTCTTACAATCTTGACATTCTTTTATGTCTAGGTCTTCATAGACTTTCATACACCAGTTGCATTGCACCCATTCGTTATCTGCCATTATCCCTTTATCCATTCTATCCAATCATCACATTCAGCACAGCCATCTTCAATGTCTGTTTCTAGTTCGTGTTGGTTATCAGCAAACCATTCAGCATAACTAGGTCTTAACCAATCGCTACACTCGTCAAGGTATCCGTAAAAGTGGTCATCAAAACCATCATCATCTACTTGAACTAGACCATCAGCATTTCCATAGTTTCCATCAGGAACTACATACAACATAGGGGTTCTCCTTCTTTATCTTATAATCCATTATCTCATTATTCAGGAGAAAAGTCAAGGCTTTCGTAAGGTGTTTCGTAAATGAGTTATGGGTTTGTTATAAAAATCTGCGCAGCCTTTCGCCTACTATTGTAGGAAAAAGACTACTAAAATTGTTAGTGTGATTATGCCGATTATCTCTAGTGTGCTCATACTCAATTGTCTCACACTTTCGCCTACAAGTCAATAGGCTCTTCGTCATTGTGAGTAAAGTATTCGTTAGAGCAATCAACACACATACCAAGTTCTTCAGCGTGAACATCAACAGAGATAGGGTCTTCACAGTTATCGCAAGTAGTCATCTTGATAAAGTCAATCTCAAAGTTTGCTCCCATAGGTTCATCGTGAGATGAACGCCTAGCCTTTAGTGTTTTGTTTGGAATGTCTAATGTCCAAGTGATACGGAAATCTCCGTCAAGTGCCAATGCTCCGTGTAGTTCCAGAATGTCCGTGTCCTTGTATCCACTTCTACCCTGCCAGCCAATACCAGTTCCGTTGATACGGATAAGGTCATCTTCGTCAATGTCATTCAGCAACTGCCATTCGCCAATCACCATCATCACATCTTCTTTTTGCCATTCATAGCAATCGCCTTCGCAATACTCCATAACAACAAAGTCATCTAGTTCTTCATCAAAATAACTACACTGACAATCAGTAGATACTGTCGCAACCATTACATCTAAGTTCTGTTCCATTAGTTTTCCTTTTCTTTTGATAGTTCTATTTTACAGGCAACCACTGACATTGGCGGTATTTAGGGGGTGATTCATAACTATCGTAACATAAGCGTTACAATCGGGGGCGCAATTCTGCGCAGCCCGAAGGCTACCGTTTATAGGTAATCAAAAACATCGCCATCAAATCTTGATGTTTCCAGTTCTTCCCAGAGTTCCCAGACATCTATCTCTCCAGCGTGATACTGCTCGAATAGTTCTTTGGCTTCTTCTTCCATTTATCTCTCCTTGTTTGATAGATTTATTATACTACTGACCACTGACATTGGATAGAACTAGGGCTTGCTCTATTGCATCAACGATGTTGCCTGTAATGCCATACTCATTATCTAGGTCATCTTTTTTAGCAACAATAAACCATGGGTTCATGTGCCAATAGAGTTCTTCGTTAGCCTCTGCTTCACCAACTTTGTCATCTGTATCTAGACCTGCTTTGATAAAGTCCGTGTTTGTGTATAGTCTTTCGCCATTGTAGTCAACTCTCATTTCTCCACAATGAAATACTGACCACTCACCATCTTCACTACACCATACCTCGCCATTGTCGTAGAATACATCTAAAGTTTGATTAGAGTCAATGTTGTATTTTTCAATAATAGTTTTCTTATCCATTTAGCACACTCTCCATAACATAGTCTTCTAATCCAAAATACTTTACTAGGTCTAACGCTGGAACTCCGTCTTCACCTGTTAGGTCTGGCAGGGTATTCAGGATAATAGGTTGTTCAGGATTTCCGTCATTTACAAAGTCAAGAGCAAAAATCATTTCTTCTGCCAACTCTCTAAGGTCAATGCGATTTCCATAAGTAGAGCGTAAGCCCTTACCAATAAAGATTTGGTAGATTTGTTCTTCTAGTGAATAGTGTTCTATTCCATTTAGAATAATTGAGTGTTTTCCCATTAGTTATACTCTCCTGTTTCTTGGATTAGTGGTTCGTCAATAATAAATACTTCATACTCACCACGATTTTCTAGGTGTCCAAAGTATTCCAAAGTAAAGTTTATAGTTATAGTCATTAGTTATACTCCTTGATAGCCTTGATGATGTTTGCCTTGCGAGAACCCTTACGCTTGGTAGGGGTAGCGACTAGGTGCTTATTTAGCAACAGACTTCTAAATAGTTCTGCTGAGTGTGCGTTGCGAGTTGCCTGAGCAACTTTATTTAGTGGTGGCTTTCTTTTCTTCATAGTCCTATTATACACCTTACCACTGACATTTGATGGATTTGGGGAACCTTTCGTAACTATCGTAACCTAGATGTAACATTTGGGGGCGCAATTTTTGCGCACCCCGAAGGGTCGCACCTAAAAAGGTTTGAGTTTGTTTATTGTATCCTGTTGCTCTTTACTCAACTTGTCATACTTAGCAAGTAAAACACTTTGAGATAGCAACCAAAGAACTAATGGGACATAGCCTAACAATAAAATAATTTCCATTTATCTCTCCCAGCAAGCGTCAGCAAACTTGCTAACAATAAATCTATCGTTGTCTTCTTGGAACATAGAAATAAAATCACTTACTAAGTTCTCAAAAATAATTTCACCATCGTGTCCCATAGAGAGCAAACCATCTCTACTCTCTGCTAGAATTTCAGCGGTAGCAACATAGTCTTTGCGTGTCATCATTAGTTATCTTCCTTTACATTTCTACTGATTAGAATTGTTATTAGTTCTTGGACTTCTTCAGGGCTTAGGTCAATGCCTAGTTCTAGTCCGTGAGTTCCACCACGCTTGGTGGGGCTAATTGCTGAAATTGTTAGGTGAAACTGACCCTGAGAACCAAAGTCAAATCCACCAAAAGTGTATCTTCTATCCATTGTTATTTTCCTTTTCTTGTTGATGTTATTATTATAGCAACTACCACTGACATTAGACTAGGTATTCTGCCCAGTCTTCTAGGTCTTCGCCTAAGTATTTTAGTGTTTCTTCGTTTAGTGGCATTATGCCTTTGTAGTCTTGGCAAGAGTAGCAACTCTCAAACTGTCCAATGTTCATACAAAATACGCAAATGTTCATAGTTTTTCCTTTCTTGATACTACTATTTTACACCCTACCACTGACATTGGGGGAAAAAATAATGTTCTCCGTAATTCACTTTTGGTTTCGGGGGGCGCAGTACGGAATGTCAAGCGCAGCCCCGAATGTCGGGGGTATCTGCTAGAGTATAACTAACTAAGAAGGGTAAAAACTAATGGCAAAAATGGCTGAATTATTCGAAGAACTGAACTCTACTCCAGAACTGGAGACTGCTGAATGTGCTAAGTGTGGTGGTGAAATCTTCTACTCTACTGAAGCAGAGTTCGAAGAACTTGCTGCAAAACACATTCACACTTATCGCTGGTAGGGTGTGTCGCACTTGACAAAGTGCCCCTTCGGGGGCGCAAAAAAGATGCGCCCCGAAATTTTACTGTATAAAGTAAAAAATCAGTAGAACAAAAATTGCGATTAGAAAAATTTCAATCACTCTTCGTCTTCCTGCTCTTGCAAAAAGTCTGCATACTCACCAACAGAAATGTTATACATTATCGGGTCGCAGTTTGCTAAAATGTTTGACGCATAAAAAGTTGAATAACCAATTTTGTATGGTGGATAACATTCATCCAGCATTTCATCGTGCATCTCTTCAATTTGTTCTTGAGTGTATTTGTCGTAGATGTCCATTAGTTATCTTCTTTCTTCTTGTGTGTTTGCAATGCACCTAGTGTATAGGCTTGGTCAAAAATCTGTCTAAAATTTACAACTGCATAAACATCAACGCCAGCGTCATCAGCGTAAGACTTTACTTTGTTGTAGTAAGTCCAGAAATCTTGCTCACGCTGTTCATAGAATTCATCCATTTAGTTCTTCTTTCTTTTGATTAGTTTTATTATAGCCTAGACCACTGACATTGAACTATTTGCCCTCAATGCCCCATCCAATTATGAGGTTATCTTTCAATAATTGTTTGTAAAACTCACGAGCCTTATCTTTTAGGTCTAGGTCATAGGAGTGTCTTGATACTGAACCATTTAGATGGGTAATTTCAAATACTATTTGTTCCATTAGTTTCTTCTTTCTTTTCGTTAGTTCAATTATAAGGGCAACCACTGACATTTAGCCTAGTGGATAAGTGTGAATGTGTTCATTCACCAATTTCTCAAACTCAATTTCGTTATCAAACTCAATAACAGTTCCACACTTGGCACATTCGGCAATTTCTTTACTCAATTTATTTCTCATTTCTTTTATCTATTACCTATTGTATAGGCAACCACCGACATTTAGGGTCTCAAAACACGCTATTTTAGCCTTTATAACAATTTCGTTATAGATGTTTTTCGGGCGTGTCGTTCGGGGCGCAAAAATTTTTGGGGATTAGCCAAAAACTTTTTTAGTTTTACTTTTTGCGTGAGCGAATTATAAACACTAACGCCAGAATTAGCGAACCAATTACAAACTCAGTTCCAACTAACGCCCACTGACCAGAGAGAACTTGATAACTCTCTTGTGAGTTGATTAGAGCAGTATAAGAATAAGCGTCAGCGATTACAAAACCGAAGATACCTAGAATTAGAGTTGAGATTACAAGAGCAAGTTTTACCATTAGTTATTTTCCTTTTCATTAGATTTGATTTGAGAGATAAAGTCTTCTCTCATTGACTTTTGGATTTCTGCTAATGCGAGTTTCCATTCTTCCATTTATTTATTCTCCATCTTATTTACAACTTGAGCAATCAACGCTTTTTGTTTTTGGGTTAGTTGTCCAAAACACAAACCAAAAGCGTAGGCAGTTGGCAGTTGTCCAGCAATGCCATCTTTTAGTTTTAGTTCAGCCAAGATTTCATTAGTGTCAAAGTTTTTATCTAACATTTATTTTCCATTTCTTTTGATTAGTTTTATTATACAGGGTACCACTGACATTTATTCAGCAGTTTCCAATTCATCAGCATACGCTTCAGCAATAAAGTCATACTCTTTTATTGCTTCCATTATTGGCATAAGACCATCATACTCTCTACAACTAGGGCAGATGTAAGCCCAAGTTTCAGTTCCGTCATACACACAAACAAACTTACTTTTATCTATCATTTTTATTTCCTATTCTTTTTATCTATTTACAATTATAAGGGATACCACTGACATTTGATTACCAAAACACGTTTATTTTACCTATTTTTCATTATTTGTTATTATTTTGTTATAAATCGGGGCGCAAGATTTTGCTGCGCCCGAAAATTTTTGGGTAGCAATTTTATTTTGCTAACCAAATTATTTTTTATGACATTGCTATAAGCCAAGAGTGGTGATTACACACTTCTAACTTTTGGGCAGGTATAGAATAGTCATCCATAGTTCTACCATTGATAGTTTTACTTGGGCGATAGATAGCAACCTTAGTTGCTTCACTCTCGCAGTTATCAATTTGACAAGTAATTACATTTTCCATTTATTTCTCATTTCTTTTTGTAGATTATTTATTTAGTTTTGTTGGGGTTATTTATTTATTTGCTGATTAGTTTATTTGCTATTTCTAGGCTCACCTAATCAGGCTCACTAAATAACCAAGACTTTTATTTATTTAGTTTTACGAATAACGCTTGGAGTTCATCAAACTCACCAGCAGTCATTACATCACTCTCGGCAATTCGCATTAGTTCCTTGTATCGGGACTTCATTTCATAGTTGGTCATTTGTTTTTCCTTTCTTTGACCTATTATTACACTATCACTAACCACTGACATTTAGGGGGTGTTTTGGGGTGTTTTGCCAAATTGTTTACCTATTGTTTACTTAGTAAATACTTTACTAGGTTTCTCTCTGCTGGGGTTAGGGGAATACCTGCTCTGGCATACTTGGCAAGCATTAGGGTTAGTTCTGTTTTTTTATCTTTCATAGTTTCACTATACACCATACCACTGACATTTAGGGGTGCGACACGCCCATAAATAGCCCCTGTGGATAAGAATTCATTTAGTAAATTTTGGGGCGCACAAAATTGGGGGTATGTCAATAGCGACACACCCACCAATCTAATTGAATAACATATCCATTAGGCTATACCCTGCCATACAACCAGCAACGCTACCCCAATGTATTTGAGAGATAAACGAACTGATTACTGACCAACCTGTAAGCAATGCTAGTCCTACACCTGTAAGAATGAATGGCTTCTTAGTCATTATCTTTACCCTTCTTATTTTCAGCAAACAACTTATACGCTATTGCTAATAGGATTACTGTTTCTATACCCACTACACACACCTACACTTATATACTTTTAGTTTACTATCTTTTAGAGATACACTAGCGATACTAGAACATTGCTTACAAGCAAACGCTTCTATCTTTGCTACTGCTAAGGGCATTACTGTTTTACCCACACGAACAACACGACCAACAAGATAACTGATATCCACCACACTACTCTCCTACTCTAACGAATCCGTGAACCTCAAAACTAAAACTTGTGCCATTAGTTTCACCTTTGGCAACTCTATCTTTTAGTAGGGCTTCTGCTGATTTGATTACCTCTTCTGCTCTCTCCCACGAGTGAACCTCATAGATAGGGGCAATGTTGTTGATTTCATCTACAATCTTGACTGAATATATATACATTAGTTTTCTTTCTTTTGTTTGATAGGTTTATTATACATTAGACCACTGACAAACTATCTCTTGAAGATAGTAGCGTCAGGGTTATCTGCTAAGAATTTCCACAAGTCTAGGTAGTGGATGGCTGATACGACACGCTGACCATCAAAGGTGTATTCTACTAGTGTGTATTTCTTTGCTTCGTTCATTTATTTCTCATTTCTTTCTGTATGTTCCTATTATAGCCTATACCACTGACATTGCCAGTATAAACACACATTATTAGGCGTTTCGTTATCAAACCGTTATTTTTGGGGGCGCAAAGGGTGGCGTGTACCCTTGTGTGCTCACTAACAAAGGGTAGCGTATCCCCTACATTCATGTATCATACACATTAGCAAAATATTCAGATTTTGTCAAATATGAAAATAAAATATTTTTCAGATTTCGAGGGTATGTAAATCAATCTCTTTTGACAAAGTATGAACCATAACTGTCGTGTTTGACATACCAGTATTGGTTACATTTGCGGCATTGCCAGTCTCCTTTTGAATGGAAGTACATTTCGTATGGGACTTTGCAGTGATGTAATTTGTTGGGGGTATCACGAAATTTGAATTGGTGATGTAAATAGGCAAATATACCTAGAAATAATAATATAGATAACAATATGATAACGATTTCCATTATGGTAGCCTAACGTCTGGGGTATTGCGAAGCAATCCATGCTTTATCAGCCAAGCATTAACTAACTTATACGACACTTTACTCTGATTGGCTATGTCTTTTGATGTCATCTTGGCTGCTATGCATGCTTCAAGATATTCTTTTGATTCGTATTGTTTGATGTATGGGATTTTATCTTCCATATCGCTCTCTCCTTCGGTAGATTTCTATTATAGCATAGATATGGGGTTATAGTGGCTTATGGCTTCTACGAGGCATTTAAACCCTTTTTTGCCCTATCTGGCAACTTGTTGCATACTTGGCAATAGAGGGGTTTGGTGTCTCTATTTCGACCGTTTTAAAAAATCGAAAACGCTTAAAACACTATGTATAATAATATTATTATGTCAATAACTGATTGGACTGGACTTATCCTTAGTGGATTATCTATTGTCGCAATCCTTGTAGGTGGTATTCGCTGGTTTATTTGTGCCGAAATTAAAAACCTATCAAACGAACTTAAAGAAGACCTTTCAGAACTTCGACCTAATCATGGGTCATCATTAAAAGACCAGGTATCACGACTAGAAGAAAAATCACATAAACTAGAAGAAAAACTAGATACACTAGTAAACATTTTAATCACTGAAGGTGTCAAAACACAAAAGAAAATCAAATCAGAAAAAACCGAACTTTGATTATTAATATAATATATATAAACTATACTATATATTAATATATAAATATATAATATATATAGCCCTTATCTCTATAGATAAGAGGGTATCACACTTTTTAACATTTGTCAAATAGAAAACACAGAAATCCCTAAAATGGTATAATTAACCATAGAACCAGTGTCTGAACACTCTCTCTCATACCCACTTCAGGCACTGGTTCTTTATTTATAGTGTATAATAATTATATGTCTTGTTCTTCATGCTCTCCTGATTCCCCGATTTTTATTGGTGCGGAACCTCAAAACGTTAAATGGACTATAGTCCGTGGAGACGATATCTCTGCCAAGTTTGAATGGTACGAAGACGATGGTGTTACTCTCAAGGATACCACAGGATGGACATATCTCGCAAGTGCCTACGACCCTAAAACAGCAACCAAGCATACTCTGACAGTTGCATCAGGTGCAGGATATGTTACAGTAAGTGCTGCCTCTGCTATGACTTCAGGCTGGGGAACAGGAAGTGCCAATATTGTCGCTGAACTTATATTTGATTTACAAGTAACAATCTCTAGCAAGAAGTGGACTCCTATTGTCGGAACTATAGTGGTTCGCTCCGACATTACTGGGAGCACTCTTTAATGACAACATTTAAAATCATTCCTGACACCACCCAATCTTTTCAAATCAAAGTAACGACCACAACAGAATCTTCTAAGATTGCTGTAGTTAATTTTGGCGGACCTCAAGGAACACAAGGTATCCAAGGACCTACTGGAGCCACTGGTGCTACAGGAGCAACTGGACCTACTGGTCCACAGGGTCTACAAGGTATTCAAGGTTCTACTGGTCCACAAGGTCCTACAGGTTCTACTGGTGCAACTGGTGCAGCCAGCACCGTTACTGGTCCAACAGGAGCAACTGGACTTACAGGAAGCACAGGTCCAACAGGTCCACAAGGTTCCGTAGGTTCAACTGGACCTACAGGAGCACAGGGGATTCAAGGAGTAACAGGTCCAACAGGTTTGCAAGGTCCTACAGGACCAACTGGTGCTCAAGGAAATGCAGGAGCAACAGGACCTACTGGTGCAACTGGAATTCAAGGTGTAACTGGACCTACTGGAATACAGGGACCTCAAGGTAGTCAAGGTATTCAGGGTAATCAGGGTATTCAGGGGATAACAGGTTCTCAAGGACCAACAGGATTACAAGGTCCTACAGGACCAACAGGAGAAACAGGTGCTACTGGTCCAACTGGTCCAACAGGACCGCAAGGTATTCAAGGTAGCACTGGTCCTACTGGTGCTCAGGGTCCTGCTGGAAACACTAACGCACATGATACTGCCCATAAAGCAACTACAACAATTCTTTCAGATAACCCTACTTATGTATCGGGAACTATTGGTGCTGATGGTGGCACTGGTGTTGGTGCTACATTAACTGCTACAGCAAATGGGCGTTTAAATGTTGATGGAGGAAGTCTTAATACTGGTGAAAGATTGCTGGTTAAAAATCAAATAAACAAACTACATAATGGTATTTATTTAGTAACAAACCAAGGCTCTGCATCTGCTCCATATATTTTAACTCGTGCAACAGATTACAATAACAGTGTTTCTGAACAAATTCAAGACGGTGACTTTCTTTTGGTTCAAACTGGTTCTGTTAATGCTAACACATCCTGGATGATGAACTCGGTTGGCACTGGAACTAATACGTCTATTATTATTGGAACTGACATTATTAATTTTACTCAAGTTGGTGGTATTGGTCCTACAGGACCAACAGGAGCCACTGGTGCTACAGGACCTACAGGAGCAGCATCTACAGTTACAGGTCCAACTGGACCTACAGGAGCAGCATCTACAGTTACAGGTCCAACTGGACCTACAGGACCCAGTGGACCATCAACTGTTGATACAATAACTACTATTACTGGTGCAGCAGCGACAGCATCATTTTGGTCAGATGTTACTACTGGAACAATCGGTATTGGAACAGGAGTTACTACTGGAACAATTAGCATTGGAACTGGGCTTACAACTGGAAGGGTAGACATTGCAGTAGGTTCTGGTTCTACGCCAACTAGCACTGTAAATATTAATACTGGTAAATCTGGTTCTCAAAGTGTTACTACAAATATTGGTAGTAACACTACAAATGGAGGAATAAACCTTTATTCAGGTGCTGCTGGAGTTATATTAAATGGAACCGCGTTAATTAAAACCCCAACTGCTATTACTTCTGGCACATCAATAGGGTTATCTATTACAACTGGTCAAGGTGTTTTAGGTGCTAACAGCGGGTCTGTAACTATTGACGCTGGTCAGATACCAACAGGTGCTGGAACTGCTGGAACTGTTCTTATTGGGAATAACTATGCAACCAGTTTAACAATTGGTAGAAGTAGTATTACTACTACAATAAATGGAACATTGGCAACTACTAGCCCATCAATTACTACTTCTTTAACAACCCCCTCAACCTCGTTTGATTTATTAAATACTACTGCAACGACAATAAACGCTTTTGGTGCCGCAACAACACTTACTATTGGTGCAGCAACCGCAAGTACTATATCGATAGGTTCAGCGGCGACCTCTCTTAATTTAGGGCAAGGTTCAGGTAACTTAACTGCTAATAAATCTGTAAATATTGCTGGGTCAACAGGGTCAAACGCACTAGCAACAGGAGTTACTTCAACTCTTAATTTAAACAATTATTATTCAATTGTTGGTACTGCTACTACGAGTCTTGGTGGAGGGTACTCTTTATCTGGAACATCAACAATTAACATTGGTACTTTTAGCGGTTCTGTTAGTGGTACAAACAATATTACTATTGGGTCTTCAACAGGAACTACTACAATAAATGGAACTCTTGTAGCATCTGCTCCTGCTGGTTCTCTCACAGGTACATCTTTACCTGCTGCAATTACGTCTGCTTCTGGGTTAGCAACAGTTGGAACCATTACTTCGGGTACTTGGAATGCCACTGCTATTACCTCTCAATATGGAGGTACTGGTCAATCTGGCTCAAGCCCATTTACTCAGTATGGTGTTACTTACGCTTCTACTGCAACCGCTTTGGCACAAACTGCTGCTGGTACTTCTGGTCAAGTATTAACTTCTAATGCTACTTCTGCACCTACTTGGACTAACGTTGGATATACCCTTATTTCATCTGTTGCATTTTCTGGTTCTGCACCATCTTTTACATCAATACCGCAAACATATAAAAAACTTGTAGTACAAATTAAATTTGATTCCATGGGAACTTTTGCAGGAAACCTTCAAATAACTTTCAACAATGGGGCTAGTTGTTCATCTGTAACCTATAGCACTGGTTCTACAACCTCGACATCCAGTCCTACTGGAACAAGTATGCTCATAACCAATACTGGAACTACACCTACAGCACTTGATTTGATGACTGTAGAAATCCCAAACTATACTGCTACAAGACCGACTATTTGGATGTCTGGTGGAACTGGTGCGTCTGCCTATTCTTCACGGTGGGGTACTGGTTCTGTAGCCTCTAACATTACACAAGTTTCTTTTTTGGCTGGTACTTCTTGGGGTACTGGTGCTGGGACTGCTTATTTATACGGGGTGAACTAATGAATAAAGTTATAGAAGTAAATTGCGAAACTGGAGAAGTAACGGAAAGAGATGAAACTCCAGAAGAAATTGCGGCAAGAGAGCAAACCGCTCAACAAGAAGCAGAGGCATTAGCCACTAGACAATCTGCTTTGGGTAAACTTCAGGCTTTGGGTTTAACAGAAGAAGAAATTCAATCTTTGTTAGGATAAATAACCAGTGTTTGACTTTTCTTAAAACTGTGGTATACTTTATTTTTTATAATTTAAAGGATTTTTAAAATGAAAGTAGCAGTATATACAATTGCTTTAGATGAAGAGCAGTTTGTTAAAAGATGGTATGAATCAGCCAAGGATGCTGATTATTTATTAATAGCAGATACAGGGTCTACTGATAAAACTATTAAACTTGCAAAATCTTTGGGTATTAATGTTATTAATATTAATATTGTTCCCTGGCGTTTTGACGATGCTCGTAATGCAGCACTTGCTGCCATTCCAAAAGATATTGACTATTGCATAGCACTTGATATGGATGAGGTTTTACAACCAGGTTGGAAAGATGAATTACAGAAAGCATTTGACGCTAAATATACAAGACCTAGATACCAATATACTTGGTCATGGCTTGAAGATGGAAAACCTGGATTACAATACGGTGGAGATAAAATTCATTCTAGAAAAAATTATAGGTGGAAACATCCAGTTCACGAAGTATTAACAACATCTACTATAGATGAAGTTCAAGGATGGATTGGATTGGAAATTCATCATTATCCAGATAGTTCAAAATCTCGTGGACAGTATTTGCCTCTTCTCGCTTTATCTGTTAAAGAAGACCCACAAGATGATAGAAATGCTTTCTATTATGCTAGAGAATTATTTTTTAATAATTCTATTGAACAGGCTACCGAAGAATTTAAAAGATATTTAAATTTACCTACAGCATTATGGGGTGCTGAAAGAGGAAGAGCATATAGATATCTTGCACAATGTAATCCAAATGAATCATTAGACTATTTAAATAAATCTTTATATGAAGATACCTCTAGACGAGAAACATATGTAGATATTGCTTTATACTATTATAGATTAGAAGATTGGAAAAATGTTTTTGAGTTTTCAGAAAAGGCGTTAGCCATTAAAGATAAACCATTAGATTATCTTTGTGAAGAGTTTGCTTGGAATGAGTTGCCTTATGATTTAGCAGCCATTTCAGCCTATAATTTACAGAATTTTGATTTAGCAAGAAGTTATGGTAAAATTGCTTTAGATTTGCAGTCAAATGATAAAAGATTGCAAAATAATTACAAACACTATTTAGAAAGTTAAATATGAAAATTGCAGTTTATACAATTGCCCTTAATGAAGAAAAACACGTTGAACGTTGGTATAACTCTGTAAAGGATGCTGACTATATCCTTATTGCTGATACAGGTTCTACTGACCGTACCGTGGAAATTGCAAAATCACTTGGTATTAATGTATTCAATATCTCAATCAAACCTTGGAGATTCGATACAGCCAGAAATGTTGCCTTAGCCCTTCTACCAGATGATATCGACATGTGTATATCGCTTGATATGGACGAAGTAATATCTGAAGGATGGCGAGAAGCCTTAGAACAAACAACAGGAAATCAGATTACCTATGTTTTTAATAACGAAGAAAACTTTATAAATAATCGTATCCATGCCAGACATGGTTTTGTTTGGAAATTTCTTATGCATGAAGGCTTACAGGCAGATAGAACAGAAGTTGAAGAAGAGTTTTGTTTTGGTATTGAGGTTACTCATGTTCCAGACCTAGAAAAGTCTAGAGGTCAATATCTTCAACTACTTAAAGATGCATTAAATGAAAATCCAGAAATTGGAAGATACTATAAGTATCTAACTAAGGCTTTAGTAGCCGAAGGCAATATCAAAGAAGCAGAAGAATACTATCTAAAAGTATTAGATATCCCTAATTTTACTAATGAGGATACTGCTCGTGTTTATAAAATTCTTTCAGAAATCATACCCGAAAAAACTGGGGAATACCTACTGCTCTGTCTTGAAACAGCACCACACAGACGTGAGCCATATTATTATATTGCAAAATGGTATGCACAACACGAACGTTGGGAAGAATGCCTTACCTGGTGTAATAAAGCATTAGAAATTACAACAATTACAATGGATGTATTTAGGGATGCTGAAGCCTGGGGAACACCAATGAAAGAAATACATGAAAAGGCTCTATGGTATACTAAGAATGAACAAAGGATTAAAGAATGAAGATTGCTGTCTACACAATCGCTCTTAACGAAGAAAAGTTTGTAGAGCGTTGGTACGAATCTGCTAAAGATGCAGATTATCTATTGATTGCTGATACAGGCTCAACAGATAAGACTATTAAAATTGCTAAGAAACTTGGAATTAATGTTGTAAAAGTTTCTGTTAAGCCTTGGAGATTTGATGATGCTCGTAATGCTGCTCTTGCTGCATTACCAGACGATATTGATTATTGTGTATCTATGGATATGGATGAAACCTTATCTGAAGGCTGGAGACCAGCATTAGAAAAAATGACTGGTACACAAATTGAACATATGTTTCATTTTACTTTTAGAGATAAAGAAGAGAAGCATCCAGAAAGTTCTTTTATTGCATGTAGAGTTCATCAACGTCATGGCTACCGCTGGAAGTGGCTAGTTCACGAAGCCATTGTCCCAGATAGGATAGAGCCAGTTGTAGAATTTTGCGAAGACTTTGTTATAGAACATCACCCAGACCCAGATAAGTCTCGTGAACAATATGACAAGATGATTGAAGATGCTTTTAATGAATATAAAATTGGTAGATACTACATCTATCACGCTATGCAATTAACCAGTTTTGACAGGCTAGATGAGGCTGCTGAAATTTGGAAGGGATTCTTAAAACTTGATGAACCCATCACAAGTTTTAATAGGGCATCAGCATACCGTTGGTTAGCCAAATGCGAACCTAAAAAACAGAAGTCATATTGGAGAAAATCTTTAAAGATTATGCCAACCAGAGAAACCTATCTTGAACTAGCAATTTATCATTATAATAAGCAAAACTGGAGAAAGTGTGAATACTATGCCAAGAAAGCCTTAGAGATTAAAGTTCAAATAGATAGTCTTTTGCGTGGTAACTGGTCTTGGGGATACCTTGGACATAATCTAGAATCAGCCGCAAGATACAATAAGAAATTATTCAGATGGTCTAAATCTTACAAAGAGAAGAAAAGAACTGTATCTATTGGCTCCAGCATCACTCATAATTTTAAGTTATTTGAAGACTAAGGCTGTGCTATAATTAGTTTATGGCTACCGCATTATCATACCCAACAATCTCTGGAGTTTCAGGTGCTCCATATCTTTCAGCACTTACTGATACCGCAAATATTCAAGATACCATAAACTATCTATATTATGGTTCTACAAAAGGACCAGTAGTTACCGATGGTGTTTATGGTATGCTTACAAAACTTCAAACCCAAATAACAGGACTTCAAACTGGAATTAACGTACACGAAAGTGCTAAGTGGGCAACAACAACAACTCTTGCTGCTGTATATGCTGCAGGAACTGCCGATGCTTCTGCTGGTACTGGTATTAGTGCAACTATTACGTTTTCTGCCACTGGTGTTCAAAAGATTGACTCAACAACAACAAACATTGCTTTGAATGACCGTGTTCTTGTTAAAGATGGAACTACCGCATTATCTGGAACAACGTCAGTTGCTAATGGTATCTACTATGTAACCACTGCTCCTGCTGTTGGAGTCGCAGGTATTTTAACCAGAGCACTTGATTCAGATAACTCAGTTGCTGGTGAAATGTCAGAAGGAGATTTCCTTTACGTTACTGATGGTGATACAAATGCTAATGAGGCATATATGCTAACCACATCTTCTGCTACAGGAACAAATCCTTCTGGAGGTCAGGGTGCAATTAAAATTGGAACAGATAGTGTTACATTTACACAGTTTATTGGTGTAGGTTCATACTATATTGGAAGCACACAGGCAGCAATTGCTACTGCACCAGCAACAGGTTCTCCTTTGGCTGGTCTTTCTACAATTGGTATTCAGGGTGGTACAAGTGGGACTGTAACACTAAATACCGTAGCAGTTGCAGGAACAAATACAATTACTCTTCCTGCCATTACTGGAACAGCATTAATTACATCTGGAACAACTGCTACTGCAGGATATTTTGATACTGGTTCAACTGTTCCATCTGGAACAACTCGCTTAAACTATGGTGGTTATTTGTATTCAACAAGATTTTATACCGATAATATATACACCATTACTGGTGCCACAGCAACTCCAAATTTATTTCCAGATGTTACAACAGGCACAGTTACTATTGGAGATGGGGTTACAACTGGAACAATTAAAATTGGTGGAACCTCTACTGGTGCAAAAACAATTACTATTGGAACAAGCACAGGTTCTACTACAATCAACGGAACTGTAATTAACTCTGGTGACTCTGTAATACAAAAATCAGCATCATTTACTGTTGCCGCTGGTGAAAAAAATTATCATATTACAGGTTCATCAGCAACTGTAACAGTTACTCTACCAACAGCAACTGCTGGTAGGACTCTTAATTTTGTAAACAAATCAGCAGCATTTCAGGTTGTAGCATCAGCATCAGTAGTAATGCCTAGAACTGGAACACAATCATTGGGAACATTAATATGTTCTGCAACTGTAGGCTCTTTTGCAACATTAGTTGCTGATGGAACTCAATGGTATGTAATGGCTGGAGCATAATTCTAAATAGTAGGAACAATTCTTACAAATCTTATTTGACTATTTTTATAATCGCTTAATGGCTCAATAACTGTAGTTCCATAGTAAACATTAGAATTTACTATTTTACCTTTACCAATATAAATACCAGAATGATAAAAATTTGTAGAACCATTATAAGCAAAGACTACAATGTCTCCTAGTTTTGGGCTAGAAACTCTTTTTCCTATATGTGCCTGTTTATTGGCGGAATGCGGAAGTTCAATTCCAAATTGTTTATATGTCCAAACAACCATTCCAGAACAATCCCAGCCATATGGGTTAGAACCAGAAAACACATAGGGTGTTTTATTTACACGATGAAATATTTTCATAAGAACTTGCTGCATCTTTGTAGTATTCTTATTTAATTTAGCAGTGTGAACTAAATCAGTAGTTATATTTTTAGAATTAATTAATTTGGCTGTAGTGACCTTTATTGTAGGCATTTCAGCAGCACTGGCTTGAGGGGTAACACAACCAGTAAGCGTTAAACTTAAAATTCCTGTGGCGAGTAATCTTTTGATTTTTAAATTATTCATATTTTCCTCCTTAACGGAAAAACACCTTTTTGAAGGGTGT
>Ga0214921_10005146_pt1 | contig 18672 bp, 20 predicted proteins | sample LL1505_MetaG_FD_177992 | JGI IMG/M metagenome (GOLD analysis project Ga0214921, IMG submission 177992) | Freshwater microbial communities from Lake Lanier, Atlanta, Georgia, United States - LL-1505 | ecosystem: Environmental > Aquatic > Freshwater > Lake | place: USA: Georgia | collected... | reverse complement strand
GCTGGCTGAACGGCGTCTATGCCGTGCCCGCTACCACCGATCCTTTGGATGACGACGACGAGATGCTTGCCCAACTGGCCAAAGAAATCGGGATTGATGACGCATAATAATGGTCGAATGACAGATTAGTCAGTTCAATGGGCTGGACAGGGCTGATCATGCTTGCTAAATGAAGCCTCCGCGCAGAATGTGCCTTTTAGAAAGTACATTGTGCGGTGTCTGATTGGAGCGATTGGCGGAGGTGTTTTAAGTCTCCCCAGCTTTGATACGACCTTTGATTTGATGGGCGCATAGCTCAGTTGGTAGAGCAGCTGACTCTTAATCAGCGGGTCCAAGGTTCGAATCCTTGTGCGCCCACCATCAAATTCTCTTAAATATCAGAAAGTTATCATCTAAACGGTGATGGCTTTTCTGTGTCATTAAAATTTTGCGGACCCATAGCGGACCCACTACGCAATACGAGCATCGCAGGTTGGAAACCACAAAACTTTATCCTTTGAAATTCCTGTGGTCCAGTTTTAGAGTGCTTTTATCTACGATCGCCCCCATTGAGTTGGTCGTGTCCCAATGCGTGGTATAGCTTCCTTTTAACACTGACCGCCTCTGGTCTGGCCCTGGCGGTTGATGTCATGCCTGCACAGCTGGCAGGCTGGCGATGTGATCCTCGCTCATTGTGGACAAAGTTTCCAGTGTCATGTATCGGGTTCGCTTGACAGCCCATTCGTCGTTTTGCTCAAGCAGGATGGCACCAAGGTAAATCAAGAAACGGCTTTACCGGCTACTCTATGATACTCTTAACAGGCCCCTTTAATTGGGAAAAAGAGGGCAAAACCCTCTGTTTTATAATTTCATTTAGTTATATCAGCAAAAAGTCGCACATGAACATGATGTCGCACCGCTGATTGTTCTTTTGCAGCACCAAGTTTGGCCGTTGCTGCATTGTTGCGCGAGAGCTTCTGAAGAAGTTATAATTCCCAAAGCAATCGGTGCGGCGAACATCATTGCTGCAAAAGTGGCGGGTATCATTATTGCATTGAATATTTTTCGTGCTTTTTTCATAGGATGAGCTCCCGTTCGGCCAATCAAATTGATTAGCATAAATATTATATTTATTTTTTTTAAAAATACAATTTTTTTATATAAAAAAAAGGGGATGGCATAGATAAATTATTATTATTTACATTTTTACCTATTCTGAGATGATTTTAATACACTACTGGTTAGGCGATTATTTATTGTAATTTATGAAAATAGATTATATCTGTATTGCAGTTTAGAAAAACTAACTATACTGCATTTTGCGTATAAAATTCAGCTGAAAACTATTTCAGTAAAGGCCTTTGAAAACGTGACAGAAGTATACTTTTTTGTATTTGTCTATTTATTTTACATAAACAATTTTTTTCTGCTATACATGTCACCTAAATAAACAAAAATTGAGAGACAAAATATGAGGATTTTTTTATTAGCCTTTGCCATATTAGTGGGTGGTTTAATCAAAGCTGATGCTTTGGAAATAAAATTGGCATGTCATTCAACGGAGCAAAGAAATTTAGTTGATGTCCGTTTTATTAATATTGATAGAATAATTATCGATGTCGAGAAACAAAAAATTCATATAGTCTCATCATCAAATAATGATGATTGGACATATACAAATAAACCTTACAATGATGGACTTGATTGGGTAGATAAAATAGTGATTCATCAATTTAAAGATGGGATCATAATGGCTTCGGGGCTTAGATCTTCTGCCGCGTATAATATGATCTATGAACCTAAATTGGGCAAATTGGATTTTGCTTTAAAAACTCATAAAGAGGATTGGAGCGTTTCATTTAAGTGCCGGAAGATCTAATTTTGAATAAATGAGATGAAATATGGAAAATTCTGAAAATTACGCTGCCGGGGTTCTTCCAGATCATATCAAGCACTACAAAGCTCTCTACAAGGGGCGGCGATATTGGGTCTTCGAGAATTCGATGGAAAACCCTTACGGTGATTGGGCGTACAAAGACTTCGAAATCTTAGTCTATGATCGTACTGAGCATGCAGTGATAGCTGCAGGTAAACGAAGGGAAGACGGCTTGATTCGTGGCTCTGTCATGTGGGGTCAGGGTGTCGATTTCGATGCGCATGATGCCAGACAGATGGTTGACAAAGTTCTCTGGATAGCAAGTTGGTACCGATAATGTAAATTTGTATAGAAGTGACGTGCCCCCGCTAAATTAGGCCATTTGGAACTGAAATTTTCCACTTATCGCAACCTTCTCAACGGCGATGCTCAGGCGAGCCGGCCATAACCGAATCCCAATTCGCGAGAGCCGCAGGCATAGCCAAAGCAGCGCAAGGCCTGACATAACGCTCTAATAAGGCGCTGTCGTCAGAAAACCGCAGTAAAAGAACACCAAACCCCCAACCAACGATACTAGTGACACCGCAAACGCCATTCGGCCCGCGCGCAACTTGAAGGAAGGCGACACTGATCTGCGAAACGCAAAGGCTGGCGTTTCCACGAAAATCCAAGTCATATAGGCCAGAACAAGCGAGATGACGATGCCGAACGCGGCAATAAACATCTTCGGCGCCAAAATATTATTGGAGAAATAGTAGATCGGCCAATGCCACAGGTACGCGCTGTAGGAGATGACCCCTACAACCACCAGCGGCCTGCTGTTCAGGATCGCCCTCACCACCCCGCCTGCTCTTTGGGTCCGCGCCGTGTCGATCAGCACAATGGCCGTCAGACACACGCAAACCGACCCGATGGCCGACCACGGCACCAGAAACACCAGACAGAAATATCCAATGAACGCGGCCAGCGCAATCGTGCGGTGCCCCAATCCCGCCGGGAATAAGGACAGGCAGGCACCGATCAGAATGCCGTAGCAGCGCGTGTCAAAGCCATTATACAGCCGCCCCTCGGAAGCCCCGCCCAACAGCATGGCGATGAGCCAGACCAGAGAAGCCGCGCACAGGATAAATATTGCATTGCGCAGCACGGCCTTCCCAAATCGGTGGCAAGTCATCAGGATCAGTGGCCAAATCAGATAAAACTGCTCCTCGACCGACAATGACCAAGTATGCGCCATATACGACGCCCACCCAATGACGGGAAACGCGCGCGTCCAGTTGGTCGTCCAGGTCAAGGCGCCAAGCGCATTCAGGGATGCGCCATAGGTGGTCAGATATGCCGCTGGGATGAAGAACAACGACGCGCACACAACAAGCAACGCCGGCAACAGACGTGTCACTCGGTTCCAATAAAAATGGGCGATCGGCCGGCCAGCCGCGAGATCGCTGAGCAAAGAATTCGTGATCAGATAGCCGCTGAGAACAAAAAATACGTCAACGCCATAGCCACCCGCAACATTGAATCCCGGCAACCCAAAATGCCCAAGCATCACCGACAAAACGGCGATGCCTCGCAATCCATCGATTCCTGCAATATAATTCAAATTGGTCGCGTTGGATTTCGAAAAAATAATTGTGGTCATCAATGACATAAATTGGCTCATTCGTGCGAACTCTGTCTCTCTGAATACGTTATCACGAACAATATCAATTCATCCGTCCTATGAGCCGATATTCCCGATATAACAATACCCTGACCAGAATTCAGGCAGAAAAATATGACGGATCGCGCGTCTTGGAAAGCGGCTTCTCAAGTTTTGACCTCGAATGCGGGGTGATTGAATAGCCCCGAGTTTTCTAGACACCCTCTGAGCTTATTTTTTGCTACCGCTCGTAGTCGATGGGCGACATCATGCCGTTTCTTACATGTTTGCGTTTTGGGTTATAAAACATCTCGCGTTTTATCCGCTCAGGCTGGATAGTCAGAGAAGCATGTTGCTACTGCTATTTTTGCTACAGTTTAGTCTGGTATGGTTGAATTGTAGCAGGAATAGCAGGAATAGCAGTAGCAAATTGGAGGAGATGGTTATCGAAAGCTCGCCGAACCTCTGCGTTCGACCGCTGGTTGGGTGGTGAACGACAAGCGGGTTTAGGATCACCAGCTGCGCAGGTCTTCGTGGCTGTAGTGGCCGTATACGCAACCCAAACCAGCTTCGCCGCGCGTACTGGTATCGCGGCCGTTAATGCGGTAACGTGAAATTCATGACCTTCATACCGAAAGCCCACTTCTGTTTGTTCCTCAAAGAGTGTGAATGGCGCTTCAATTTTCTCCCGGAAATTAAACTCTTGAAGATCATCGCAGAATAGGTCAAAATGTGAATATCATAAACTTATCTATGTCAGTTGCTATTGTTTTATTTTCTGAATATTGGCATATTATTTGTTTCATCGCCAATAAAAATCATTTTGGAGATATATAATGGCATCCTCAGTTTTAAGCATACCCTTAAATTTTAATGTAAATCACGGTAGTTACTTAAATTACATCCAATTAAATTGGAGTGAAAAATTTAGAAATCAATCAATTATTGAATTTAGAATTTATAGGTCTGAAAATATTGAATACCCTACATATTATAAAAGTAGCTACGAAAAGGGAGTTTCATATGATTATGATAATATTTATAGTTATAATTTCAGTTTTATTGATACAAATGTAGAATACGGAAAAATTTATAATTATGCAATAAGAGCATACTCCGTAACATATGGTTCAAGCGAATTAAGTGATATTGAAATTGGTTGGGTTTATAGAAAAACTTTAGGAACTAATTCTGATGATGTAATAATAGGTAATGATATAGATGACGTTATCGTTGGTTTCAAAGGTGATGATGATTTAATTGGTTTAGAAGGAAATGATATTATAGATGGTGGAAACGGTAACGACACATTAATTGGTGGCCCAGGGAATGACACGATTGATGGCGGCGATGGCAATGATACTGCGATCTACCAATCAACCTACGCTGCCTCAACGATCACTCAGAATTCAAATGGAACGGTAACGATTTCCAGTCTGCTGGACGGAACTGACACCTTATTGAATGTGGAATACGCTCAATTTGTGGATCGAACCGTCTCCGTGAAAACCCAAAGTACGTCTATTTTGAACAAGTCCGATGGCGGCTCCTAACTTCACACGTACAATCCGTCATCCACTGTCCTAGAGGTCATCTCGGAGTACACCGGCTCGAACGCCGCAGGCACCAAGATCTCAGACATCGTCAACAACACGAGCGGGACCTCGCTGCTATATGCCTACAATCCGACTGCGACGGTAAAGCAGACAGCGGAGCAATATGCCGGAGGCAACGCAGGCGGTACAAAGGTGTCCACCGTCGTGAACAACACGGACGGGAGCTCTCTGATCTATGCCTATAACCCCACAAGCTCCGTATCGCTGACCGCTCAGACTTGGACGAGCACCAACAGCGCCGACGGATCACCTGCAGGGTCGAAGGTTTCGGACGTGGTGGATAATACCGACGGCACCTGCTTGGTCTATGCTTATAACCCCTCAAGCAGCGTCAAACTGACCGCCCAGAAATGGAGCGGTACCAACAGCGCCAATGGCGCGCCTGCCGGCTCCGCTGTGTCCTGCGTCGTGAATAACAACGATGGCACCTGTATCGTCTATGCCTATAACCCGTCGTCGAAGGACGTTGCAGCAACAAAACTTTGGAACTCATCCATGAAGTCGGGCTGATGGCGTTATGACTAGCTGAAATGCTTAGCAACTAAAAAACGGCAAGGGTAAATTTAGGTGATGGATAGCTAACTTAAACTGTTTACGAAGTCTAAAGAGCCCCACTGAAATAGGCAAAAATCAATTTAATAAAACATTATAGAATGAACCAACCAAATGCTTTTATAATATTCCATTATGCATTATGTATAATGTTTGAAATTAGAAAAAACCATACTCAGGATAAATGCTTATGTCACATAAAACGAGCCCTGATGAACTTCGATCTCGTCTAAAAAGCGGTCTTCTTTCCTTCCCGTTGACTGATTTTGACGAAAATAATGAATTTGATGGCTTATCCTTTAGGAAACGATTGGACTGGCTTTCATCATTTCCTATCATCGGTAACTTCATTGCAGGCGGAGCAGGCGAATTTTTTTCATTAAGTGAAACTGAATTTGTCTCAACTATTAAAATCGCCGTTGAAGCTCGGCGACAAGGCCAAATTGTAATCGGATCCTCGGGCTTCGGAACACATAAAGCTATAAACTATGCACAAGAAGTAGAGCGTGCGGGTGCTGATGGTATCTTGCTATTACCACCTTATTTAACCGAGACCTCTCAGCAAGGTTTGCTGGACCATATTGGAGCAGTTTGTAATTCAACTAAACTTGGGATTATAGTATATAATCGTGCAAATTGCAGACTAAACACAGATACAGTGATACGTTTAGCCGAGCGACATGACAATTTTATAGCAATCAAGGATGGCGTTGGAGATATAGAAGAATTATTACGAATGAAAACTCAAGCGGGTGAACGTATTGTTTTCATTAATGGAATGCCGACTGCAGAAATTTATGCTCAAGCCTATTTGGGCATGGGAGTGCCAACATATTCTTCTGCAATTTTCAATTTTATTCCTGAGGCAGCAATATCTTTTTATAAAGCAGTGATGGATCAAAACGAAGAAAATATACGCAATTTTTTGACAAAATTCCTGCTGCCTTATTCAAAACTTCGTGGCCGCCAACCGGGTTACGCAATTAGTATTGTTAAAGCAGGAGCGCGTGCGGTAGGACGCAGTGCAGGAAAAGTACGTTCACCATTGTCTGATCTAACCAATTCAGAATATGAAGAACTTCAATCTTTAATATTAAAAATAAATATATAAAAATGAGGAAAAAATGAAAAATGTAAAAATATTCACTGCTTCAAGTAGTGCAACTGCAACATTAGAATGCGCTGGGCATGTATTGATATCTGGTTCATATGGTGGCGAATACAATGCATATAATGCAGCAAAATTGGGTGCTCGAGCAATAATTCTGAATGATGCTGGAGTTGGTATAGATAACGCGGGCATCAATGGAATTGATTATTTAGATCGCGTCAATGTCGCAGCTGCTACAGCTGATGCTATGACATGCCATATCGCCGATGCTGATAATATGCTAAAAGAGGGCATAATTAGCCATGTTAACAGCACCGCTCGCAAGTTAGGCTGCTTGCCTGGGCAAACCGTATCAGAATGCGCTGAATTGATGAAAGCAGCCCCTATATGCACTGCTGATTTGCCACCTATAAGCGGTGGCAAACGACATACTCCAACAATCACACAAGGAGGTCGGTCAATTGTCTATATTGACGCTGCACCTATGCTTGAGCCTGAAGATGAAGGTTCCATTGTCATAACAGGATCGCACGCGGCTTTGTTCCGTGGACAGCCTGATAACGTAATTAATATCAATGTATTCGCGATTTTTTTTAGCGATGCAGGAGTAGGTAAAAACAATGCAGGGATATTGCGTTTAGCTGAACTTGATAAACGCGGCATCATATCTGCAGCAGTGTCAGTATCAAGTGCACGTATAGGCCATGCTCTCGAAATATACAATAACGGTATTATATCTCATGTAAACAAAACATCTATTGAAATTGGAGCAAAGCCTAATATGATGTTGAAAGAATTCGTTAAATTGTTAGTATAATACCGACAACAGGACAGCAGTATGAATAGCCTCCCAACGAAACCAGTGCTTACACTAACAATAGTTAAGCAGATGCTAATAGCCTCAGAAGCTAAGGCGATAGAACTTGGGCTATCAATGACAATTGCAATAGTAGATGATGGGGCACATCCTTTAGCGCTTTTTCGTATGGACGGCATCCATGCCGGAACAGTTGAGATTGCATTTGCAAAGGCGAAATCCTCAGTGATGTTCATGCGTCCAACTTCAAAGTTCAGTGAGGCGTTAGGCGAAGGTGTTATAGGCCTTATTGGGCTTCCCAACGTGTTACCATTTCCTGGTGGTCTGCCATTGTTAATAGGTCATAACCTTTTAGGTGGTATAGGAGCAAGTGGCGCTTCTCCTGAAATCGATGAAGTTATAGCCGCCGCTGGGCTAGCTATATTTGAAAAACAAACTAAGTCATAATGGATGTTTTGATATGCCTTATATAGTTGAAACACATCATCGAGATAACACTGACGACATGCGGAGTAATTTGCGTAGCGTACATCTCGCATATTTAGACGAAAATATAAAACAACTATTAGCTGCTGGAGCTAAGCTCAATGAAGACGGAAGTATTGCAAATGGTAGTTTTTATATCTTAAACACAGAGGATCTTAATGTTGCAGAATTAATAATGAGTAAAGAGCCTTATGTATTGGCTGGAATTTGTGAGCACATATTATACACTAAATGGCGTAAGGGCTATTTTAATTATGAGCGTTCAATTCTAAAATAGTAAAATCATATTCGAGTAAAATATAATTTATTTTATAAATATTTTGAACTAAAATAGTTTATCAGCGAAAAGTTAATAACACTTTTCGCTGATAATTTTTTTATTTAATTCTGCCGGTCTTTTTATAGAATTCTCGTTCTTTTTCTGCCGCTAAGTTCAGTGCAGCGGCTTGGTCGGTTGCATCACGAAGCAATGGATCAAAATCAACGCCCATTTTTACATATTCTGCAATAAGACCAGTATCCTTCATTGCTGCCCGTACTATTGCTGAAAGATATGCCTTGCGTTCCGTTGATACTTTCTTAGGAACAACAACGAAACGGATTAAGGTCCATTCGTAATCTATGCCTTTTAGCTCTTCATTAAATGTAGGTAAATTAGGCAGATGAGAGACACGTTTTGATGATGCTACAGCTGCCAAGCGAATTTTGCCTGCATCTATGTATGCACGAAGATCTGCAAAAAATGCAGGCACAATGTCAACATTGTTTCCAATTAGTGCTGTAGCTCCTTGGCCACCACTCTGGAATGGTACCCTCAGAAATTTAGCACCAGTGTTATTTTCAACCTGTTCGATAAGGTAATCCCACATTGATCCTGGGACTGTTGCGATTCGAAGAGTGTTTGGTTTATCCTTTGCTTGTTGGACTATTTGTGTGAGTGACATCGATTTGAGTGGCCCATCTGTTGTTACAGCCCACATCATAGGATCGCTGTTCAGATAACCTATTGGCTCCAAATCTGTATAGTTCCAACGTCCTTCAGATCTCAGCATAGCATCTCCCCAAACGAGATTAACGAGCATACCCATTGCCGTTCCGTCTGTTGGGGCCTGTGTTGCCAACCAAGCATGTCCAACCATTCCTGCACCGCCGGTACGATTGTTTACAATTAATTTTTCACTTGAGATCTGTTCCATGGTTCTCGCTAACAAACGCGCCGTCAAATCGGCACCGCCTCCTGCAGGATATACAACAGTCATTTCTAATGGCAGGTTAGGAAAGTCAGCAGGCTTTATTTTTGATAATTCACCCTTAAGGTCTTGCGCTGAGGCAGATATCATAGCTATAAAACAGATTGTTGCAGCTAAGATACATGATTTATAAACTCGATTTATTAGCATTGTTGATTTCCTCCGTTAGCTCATTTTTGTGTCGTTTAAAAACAATCAGCGCAATGAGCAAAAAGCTGATTGTGAAAAGCACAGCGGCGATTGGTCGCTGTGTAAAGATCATTATCCCATTCGCTGACATAGCCAAAGATTGGCGTAGTGACTGTTCCATCAAAGGTGCAAGTATGAAGGCTATAATAAAAGGTGCAAAATCATATTCCAGCTTATAGAGAAACCAACCTAAAACACCAAAACCAAGCATTACCCATAAATCAAATATATTTTTATTAGCAGAATAGGTTCCTACGATGCTTAATAACAGTACTACAGGAAAAAGATATCTATAAGGAATACGAAGAAGTTGAACCCACATACCAACTAAAGGTAAGTTCAGAATAAGAAGCATCACATTACCAACATACATACTTGCTACAACACCCCAAAAAATATCTGCATGTTGTGTAATAAACATCGGTCCTGGTTGGATACCGTGTATTACGAGTGCTCCAAGTAACAAGGCTGTTACAGGTGTGCCAGGAATACCCAAAGCAAGAACAGGGACCATACTACCTCCAACTGCCCCGTTATTTGCGGATTCAGGTCCGGCTACGCCTTCAATAGCACCTTTTCCAAAATTCTCTGGATTTCTAGATATTTTTTGTTCCAAAGCATAAGACATAAATGAAGCGGTTATTGGCCCGCCACCAGGAACAAGGCCTAGTAAGAACCCTAGAATACTACCTCGCATGATAGGCGCCATTGAGCGGCGTAGATCATCTCGTGTGGGAAATATATTTGAAACTTTTGTATCGACCAATGTAGTTTTAATAATTTTTTCTACATTCAATAATATTTCTGAAACGCCATATAAACCAATAACAAGAGCTAGTATGTCAATACCTCCAGTAAGGTCAATTGTGCCGAAAGTAAAACGTTCTTTTCCATTTACAACGTCGATTCCAATTGTTGCTAATAAGAAACCTAGAGATATCATTATCAAGCCCTTTAGTTTTGAGCCTGAAATCATAAATAAGGTACATACAAGACCCATGGCCATTAGGGCAAAATTTTCAGGTGGGCCAAATCGTAGAGCAAAACCACCTAATAATGGTGCAAAAAAAGTAAGAGCTACAACACTAAGTGTACCCGCCACAAATGATCCAATAGCCGATATACCCAGAGCGGCACCTGCTCTTCCTTGTCTGGCCATTTGATAGCCGTCACGGCATGTGACAACAGACGCTGCTTCGCCTGGTATGTTGAGAAGAATAGAAGTAGTTGATCCTCCATACATGGCCCCATAAAAAATAGCAGAAAGCATAAGTACGCCAGCAACCGGTGTCATAGTAAATGTAATGGGTAAAAGGAGTGCTAAAGCTGCAAGAGGGCCTATACCAGGTAGAACACCAATCAGTGTGCCTACTAAACTACCAATCAAGCAAAATAATAAGTTCTGAGGCTGTAAGACTAAAAAGAAACCTTGGGAAAGTGCTGAAATTGTATCCATATTAAAAACCCCATGGTCCGCGAGGAAGTTGCATATCTAGCAGATAGCCAAATAAAATTTGTACACTTAAAACAGAACATACGGATAATAAAATTGATTGCTTCCATTCTACTCGTTCAACAAACCGGATCAGGATTATCATTGTGATGAAGGACGCGAGAGCAAAACCGACGTAAGGAAGAAGAAAGATAAGCGCAACCATACCAAAAATAACACCAGCGACGCGCCAAAAACCCTCACTAGACGGCCAGTCAATATTGGCAGCAGAACTGCTACGATCAAACATCAAGCCTAGCCCGCTTAAACAAACCATAACACTAGAAAGGAATGGAAATAAGCCGCTATCAGGTCCGTACGGACCTGACAAATTCATCTTCAGCGCCATCACAGCAGCACCAAAGCCCAATGCAATCCAAAAAAGATTAACAAAACGCTCTATCATAATTTCACCTGTGATTGGCTTAATTTATTAATGTTATCTTTTTCTAATTGATTTAAATTATAATTTTGGACTTGATTTAAGAGTGGGTGCCCAGAAATGAGCCGTTTTATGTTATCGGCAATAATTTGATATCGTCTAATAAGAAGCTCATTAGTCCAAGCAGACGAATGTGGCGTTGCAATTACATTTGGTAAATCAAGAAAAGGTAAATTGGAAGGCTCTATAATTTCTTCTTTATTTCTAGGATATTTGTACCAGACGTCAAGATATGCACCTGCTATTACCTTATCTCTTAGTGCCTCATACAGCGCCCGCTCTTCTATAATTTCAGCACGCGCAATGTTAATCAAAACCCCATTTTTCTTCATAGCTGAAATTTTATTTGCATCTAATAAACTGCGAGTTTTGTCTGTTAAAGGTAAAGCTAGCACCACGTAATCACTAAGTGCCAACAAAGATGTTAGATCATCAGTTTTAACGATTAGGTCTACTAAATGCTCAGAATCACCTAATGTTCGGTCAAGTGTAACAACACGAAGTCCGAAAGCCCTAGCCCGGATTGCTATGGCCTTTCCTATGCGTCCAAATCCAATTATACCAATATTCTTACCCATAATCTCCCCATGTAGAGGGCGACCACGAAAGCGGTGAGACCAAGTTTCTGCAGTGAAACGAAGGGCATCTGGACGTATTTCCCAGTTTAATATCGCCCACATTACAAACTCTGCAATAGGAGTTTCGTGCTCGAATACATTGCATATGGCTGTTTCAGGCGATAAATTGTCAAACGAAATCCCATCTAGCCCAGCGCCTGGTACATGCAACAAAGAAAATCGAGGAGCCTTTTGTTCGCGCTTAAAGCGAAGTGCAACAACTACGTCTTCTGGCTCAATCAAATTATCGAAATTTGTTGAATAAGAGGCATCAGCGGGAAGTGTTGAAATTTCTATTTCTCCATTAAGCAGGCTTTTTAACCGCTCAGCCTGGCTTCCTGCATCCCCTACTAAATGAACTTTCATATTTATGCCCTAATCGTTGAAAACCATTTTTAATAACATATTTTTGTTTGGTTTCTTGATTGATTTGACATTATGCATATTGCCAAATTTAATGCAATAAACGTAAATCGTTTGATTGGAAGCAAAAATCTGGTTATAAATTTATATGCATTGTAAAAATTAAACAGAGTCAAAATGAGCAAAAATCCTTTATTAAAAAATATTCGCGTCCTTACTCGTAGCACTATAGCGGATCAGGTATACATAGACATAAAAGAGCGTATCCTTGATCAAACACTCAAGCCAAGTGAGAGGCTGACTATTGAGAATTTGTCACGTAGTTTAGGTGTAAGCTCATCACCTATTCGTGAAGCTCTTACACGGTTAGAAAGTGAAAAACTTGTCGTTTCAGAATTTTATACAGGTTATTCTGTAGCTCCTGCCCCTGATCCAAAATATCTTCGAGATCTTCTGGATTTTCGGATTATGTTGGAAGGCGAATGTGCTATTATTGGCGCGCCTAAGAAAAATCATGATACTTTAGCAGCGATGTCTTCAGCATTTGAAAATATGGCTAAAACTAAAAGACTCGGAACGCGATATCGTGAATACGACAATTTTATAGCCGAAGATATAAAATTTCATCAGGCTATTGTTGCTAGCTCTGAGAACCTAGCTATGATTGAAATCTATTCTAAATTAAATGCAATATTACATCAGTCTAGACTTTATATTTCGAGGTCTACGGATGGTTCTCCTGCAGAGGAAGTCATGCTAGAACATCATCAAATTCTAGCCGCATTTGTAAATGGAGATTCTAAAGCAGCTGCATCAGCAATTAAATTACATTTAAATGGTGGTAAGAGGCGTTTACTTAAAATAAATAGCTAATATTTAAAATAATTTTAAATAAAAGAATTTTCAACATTTAAAAATTCGTCTGTTAAGCTATTAAATTCTGGACATCCAATCAGAGCAAGTGAAATAGATATTTCTTGCATTAATATGTCAATTGCCTTAGCGGCGCCTATCTTACCATAAGCAACTGTTCCATAAAGTGTAGCACGTCCGACAAATACGAAATCTGCTCCTAAGCATTTGGCAATAATTATATCTGATCCTCGGCGGATTCCGCTGTCGAGCATAATTGGAACTGCACCTTGCACCGCTATCTTAATTTCAGGCAAAGTTGTTAAGGGTGATGGTAAAAGGTCGAAAGATTTTCCTCCATGGTTAGAAATTATTAAGCCGTCAATCCCAGCATTAACAGCACGATTTGCATCTTCAGGATGCTGGATGCCTTTAAGTAGAAATTTACCAGGCCAAGCGTTACGAAATTTGTCTAAATCAGCCCAAGTTTGTATTGAGGGGCTTTGCGAGCGAAAAAAAGAGGCTACCTCTAATCCATTAGCACCCACTTTAGCGTATTTTGACCAGCTTCGCATCACAGGCATTCCTCCTGCCCTCAAATAATTTAAGAGCCAGATTGGATGCAGTAACGCATCTAGGAGAATATACATGGGCATTTTAATAATTGGTCTTCCAAAACCATTGCGCATGTCACGTTCACGCTTGGGATATACTGGATTATCTACTGTATAGACAATCGTTCTAAATCCGCTATCCCAAGCACGTTTCAACTGATCTTTAGTTATAGAAATATCTTTTGCAGGATAAAAATGATACCATGAATTGTTATTTCCGATAGGTCCAATTTCTTCCGGAGAAGCAACACTAGCTCCTGATAAAATGAAAGGTATACCAGCTTCAGCTGAAGCTTCTGCAAGCATCCTATCAGCATTTTCTCGTAATAAACCAGCGAAACCAGTAGGCGCAATACCAAACGGAGCTTCGTATGTTTTTCCTAAAAGATCGGTTCGAAGATTAACCTGAGAGACATCGACTAGATAACGTGGTTGAATTGTATATTTTTCAAATGATGATCTATTCCTAATGAGGCCATGCTCAGCTTCAACACCAGATTCAATCAGGTCATAAAGCAAGCGTGGTAAACGTCGTTTAGCTACAATACGCAAATCGTCTATAGACAAAACATCACTAAGTCTTAACACAATAACGTATCTCCCATTTATGTATCTAATTTTTCAAAATATAAAAGTATTTTATTAAATCGTCAAATGCTTACCTATACAAGATGGATGTCAACGTCAGAGGAATTTTGAATCAGTTTGCTGGGTTATTGGTCACCGTTATGGTTAGCAGAATTACGCCCTATCCGTTTGCATTGTTTGCTTTGTCTAAATCGTCGCTGTTCACTCCTGTCGCGGCACAGAATATCAGCATCCCTCGATCACAGTTTCTGGGAGGCGCAGGCTGCATGTTGGCAGGCCCACAGGACCAAGGACCGAGGAGGGCCGAGCACGGATCTCTGCCGCAAATATAACTCATGGACGAAAGATCAAGGAGCGCCTCGCAAAGGCCAAGCTCCGAGCGCAAGATACTCACCATTGCGCATGGGACACATAATTGAGTGTGGGTTTGTTACTTTTCGAACCAAAAATACGGTTGCGAAATGCCGATTGTATTGAAATCACTAACATATTGAAAAATAATGATTTTTGGAGAGTTTACTAAATTGTCTCTAGTCAATGTGGAATGAGACGTAGGCGGGTATGGATTGGAAACTGATTGGACTGGGCGTCTTTTAACTGACGTAGTTATCTGATAATATTAAATATCTAATAAATAGCTGGGGTCGATTTGTCACCAAACAATGCAACCCGTCTTGCGGGTACAAGCCGCATGCGCCTCCATCGGGCCCGCAGGGGTGCTGGTAGCAGAAATCCACAAGGCAGCACAGTAGATCGACGGCTTGAACGGCACCGAAATCGCCCTCGATTGTCACCTGGTTGGTGATGGATCTATTTGTGCCAGTTAGAACAGTACGGCCCGTATTTTCTAATTTCTACCAATCCTTTGCAGACATATTATTTCGCTTCCGTAATGAATATTTCTGCTGTATTATGCAGGAATGAAACAACCACGCGGTAAACCATTCCAGAAGGGCCAAAGCGGCAATCCAAACGGGAGACCAGCAGGTTCCCGCAATAAGCGCACGCTCGCCTTGGAAGAAATGCTGGGGGATCATATAGGGGCAATTACTCAGAAGGCCGTTGATGCCGCTATCAATGGCGATATGGCAGCGATCAAAATGATCATGGATAGGATGCTGCCTCCTGCACGATCTCGGCCTATCAGTATAGAACTCCCCCCTATCACCGATATTGCAAGCGTCTCCATAGCGCAGTCAGAAATCCTCAAGGCCGTCACAGAGGGGGATTTGCTGTTGGATGAGGCCGAAGCCCTTACAGGCCTTCTGGAGGCACGCCGGAGATCCTTTGAGGCCGCAGACTTGGAGGAGAGGATCAAGCAGCTTGAGGAGCGGTTTTAATGACGCCAATGGTTCGTCTTAAAACAAGGCTGAAGCGGATGGAAGCAAATGTCCCACAGATGCAGCCACAGCTTCCAAATTTATCATATCTCACAGGCAAAGAATTGGATCGCCTATGTGAAATTAGCAATATGAATTCCAATTATGACCCTACCCTTATGCATGAATTTACGACTATGGCCGCAAAATGCCCCCCATTGAAGAAGGGCGATAGATTTGAGTTCAGGCCAATATTTCCTCAATCATTGATCAGATACTGGCGGGAATTATCCTGGAAGGATCCGAATTTACCGAGAGGCCGCTATAATTCGTTCAAGATGACCTATAATGCCCACGATCGGGTTCAGGAATTATCGGCAAAATATGGCTGGGATCCTAAATCAGAGGATACGTCCGAAATTGCCGATTTAAAGGACTGGTCAGACGAGGATTATCAAGAACTCGTACAATTGCTATGGAGCTCATTTTCGTAATCAGATAGTGAATAGCCCCAAAATTATTCGACACCCTCGGAACTTATTTTTTTGCTGTCACACAAAGTGCTTTTCGATTTGACGGAAATAAACTGATAAAACCGATAAACCGTTACACCAATTATAAATCACGGTATTTTGGTGACGGCGTGCACAGCTTTTCTTGAAAGCAGTGATGCCTTCGTCAATATTTTTTATGGTCATAATAGTTATTCAACGCGTTCAACACGCCATGCAGATGCACTTCCGCCACCTGATACACGGTTAAGGCGCAAGCCGTTGACAATGCGGCCCTCGTTACGTTTGATCCACCGGCCAAGTTTACGACGGTTGATATCACCGCGTTCCTCTGCAATGTCGTTCAGGACTTCTTTGAACTCTTCGTCAACAGCAGCCTGGGTGATCAGGTTTCGGACCATTGCGTTGGTCGTTTGAAAAATTTTAGACCATCCTTTGAGTAGGCGACCAAGCAGATCGCGATCGGGATCGTCTGACATGGCCGTAAATATGGCTGATGCAGGGTCTGGAAGACCAAGCCACAGCAGGGGCTGCCTGCACATGTCCGACCAATCGCCGAACCCTGCGAAGGCTTTGGACGGCGTCACTGGCCGTCCAGCGACTATATAGGCACGAATGATGGTCAGAGCCGCACTGACATAGCGGGGCCGCTGCTGTGCAAGTTCACGGTGAAGTTCGGGCCGCTTGAATGTTCGTGATGCGGGTGTCTCAACCTGCGGGTTCAGATTGATCGTGATACAGCGCCGAGTCATATCCCGAATTGGTGACACGTTGTTTCCTGATGACAGAAAAAGACATCTCGTAGACACGGAAGTGGTTTTTGACACGCCGAGGATTCGACCGCTCAGGCTTTCTGATGTCAGGGCCGTGCAAAGCGCTTTGTGGGGTAATATATCTGTCGTCATATTGTCGAATTCGATTACCGCAGGACCACGAATGAATTCTGCGAGTAACAATTTTCGACACTCTTCATCTTCGTTCGGGAATGCCATAGGCGAACTCCGCCTGTCGGTTGCAAATGAGTTGATCGTCAAACAAAGGTAAGATTTACCACTTCCAACCGAATGCGACCGAACGTGATACATCGGAGCATTCGCAAGACTGGGTCGGCAAACAGCAGTCAGATACGCTGACAGCACCGCCGATTTATCCTCTAGTTTGGCAAAGGGGAACTCTTCAATCAATTCATTGATTTCAGCAAGCGCCGCTGAAGCATCCTCCCGCGTTGGCTCCAGGGGGATGTAATAGTCCTCGGGGGAAAATGTACCGTAAATGCCTGACTGGCGGTCATATCCCGATTTTGTGCAAAGTGAACTGTCATCACGAAAGAATGGCTGTCGTGCGATATCCCTCAACAGAGGCATATGCTTATAGCTATCGCGGTCTGCGAGAGCGGATACATAGCGTTGCGGCGGATCACATGGCTTGTAGCCTATCTTTTCACCCTTCCATTGCAACCAATTTGCACCTTCTGCCAATGCGAGGGTCAAAGCCCCTGCGGTAAGGGGTGTGATAACCTCTTCGCGTGTTGACGGATCACGGTTGATAACAACGATTGAACTACCACGTTGGAAATGTTGTCCTGTACCAGCCAAAACCTGTTCTGCAGCATCAACAGTGTACGCAATTGATCCTGCTTCACACCTGATCGTTGGCCGCGCAAAGTTCGGCACATCATCAACGCCGATTGCCTCGATGAATTCGGTAAGATGTTTTTCGTCGCATGACCCATGCAGGCACTTGAACCCACCTTTGGGATAATCTTCTGACGGTTCAAAATAGGCTGTGCCGTGATCGACGCCGTTTGTATGGCTCGCTACCCATGGGCAAGTGATGTCGTGCTTTCCGCCAGCCAAGGACTTTTTGTAAAGCCCTTGAGCAAAAAGCGCATGCAAAGTGGGGTTCGTTTCACGCTTTGGCGTAAATGCATCCTGTCGCTTTTTATTGGCGCGCTTCCGGCTTTTGTCATCCAAGACGAGACCGAAGCCAGCTATAATTTCTTGTGGGGTATAAGTGCAATCAGGGTTCCATTTTTTCAGTTTCGTCGAAAAGATGGGTTCATGCTTCCCGTTAATCCCGCAGGGCAGCCTTGCCAAGCGTGTTGTAGGGCCATTGGCGCCCTTGTCACAAAGCCCCTTCGCAATAACGGCAGCCATTAAACGTTCAACCATATCAATATCTGTGAGCGGTTCACGAAATACATAGCCAGCTTGGAAATTTCCATCACTGGTCTAAATGGCGGAGATAAATTGTACCACTAAACCGGCATTTTGGGTGCGTCTTGGCGGCGCAAAAGTGTACCGGTCCTGCTAGGCCTACTCTTTGTCAAATACAGGCATTGAGGGGCTGGAAGGA
>Ga0214921_10005145_pt1 | contig 18681 bp, 14 predicted proteins | sample LL1505_MetaG_FD_177992 | JGI IMG/M metagenome (GOLD analysis project Ga0214921, IMG submission 177992) | Freshwater microbial communities from Lake Lanier, Atlanta, Georgia, United States - LL-1505 | ecosystem: Environmental > Aquatic > Freshwater > Lake | place: USA: Georgia | collected... | reverse complement strand
CGCCGGTACGGGGATTGCGACCTGTACGAGCGGCACGTTTCCCAACAGCAAATGTACCGAACCCAACAAGTGTCACTGCATCGCCTTTGCGCAGCGAATCTTCAATCCCGCCGATCAGGGCATCCAAGGCGCGACCTGCAGACGCTTTGGATATGTCAGCGCTCGCTGCAATGTGGTCGATCAGCTCGGTTTTGTTCACGTCAATCAATCCTATGTGAATGTGCGCCAACGGTCGCGCGAAAACTCTAATTCTGGGAAGACAGAGGGTAATTCTGCCAAAACCCACTGTCAAAAGCCACCCCCGATAATCATGGGGAAGAGGGTTCATGTATTCAAACCGACCAGCGGTTTGGTGTCAAGCCGGATTAGCACTAGTGCGTCAGTGTTTCAGTCGATCGCCCACTACAGTGGCCTCCGTTGCGACGGTTGCGGTCGCCGGAGCCACCGGAACTTCGGCAATATCGTCTTCATGCAGGGGTTCGGGCAAGCGCTCCAACGCCAGTTCAAGCACCCGATCGATCCAGCGCACAGGGATAATCTCGAGATTGTTTTTGACGTTATCCGGAATTTCAGGGAGATCGCGAGTGTTCTCCTCTGGAATGAGTACGGTCTTGATACCCCCTCGCAGCGCCGCTAGCAGCTTTTCTTTCAAGCCCCCGATCGCCAGAACTTCACCGCGCAAGGTGACCTCTCCAGTCATTGCGACGTCGGCCCGAACAGGGATCCCCGTAAGAACGGAGACAAGTGCGGTTGTCATTGCAATCCCTGCGCTGGGCCCGTCCTTCGGCGTGGCCCCTTCAGGGACATGAATGTGGATGTCGCGCTTCTCGTGAAAGTCCGGTTTGAGGCCGAATAGATGGGCACGTCGCCGCACGACCGTCATCGCCGCCTTAATCGACTCCTGCATCACATCACCCAGCTTTCCGGTGAATGTTGCCTGGCCCTTACCCGGAACAGATACCGCTTCGATGGTGAGGAGTTCACCCCCGACCTCAGTCCAGGCCAACCCAGTGACCTGACCTACCTGATTATCTTTTTCGGCGACGCCGTAGCTGTAGCGGCGGACGCTCAAGAACTGATCCAGGTTAGCAGCATTGACATGAATCTTACCGAGCGCCGGAGTCGTCTGCGGTGAACCCGCAACCTGACCGAGCACCGCTGGCGCATCGGCAGGATCGTTACTGGTGACGGCCTTCTGATCGGAATGCTCCACCACCTGCTGTCCCTTTTTGAGCACCATCCGCCGGACAACTTTTCGGCAGATCTTCCCCACCTCACGTTCGAGGGCACGAACTCCAGCCTCCCGGGTGTAGTAGCGAATGATGTCGCGCACCGCACTCTCGGATACGGTCAGTTCACCGACTTTGAGCCCGTTGTTACGCATTTGCTTCGGGAGCAGATAACGGATCGCAATCGCGACCTTCTCGTCTTCGGTATAACCCGAGAGACGAATCACCTCCATCCGGTCAAGCAGGGCGGCCGGAATATTCAGCGTATTCGCGGTCGCTACGAACATCACATCGGAGAGGTCGTACTCGACTTCAACATAATGATCGGTGAAGGTGCCGTTCTGTTCCGGGTCCAGAACCTCCAGCAATGCACTTGCAGGATCGCCGCGGAAATCCATCCCCATCTTGTCGATTTCATCGAGAAGGAAGAGCGGGTTTCGAACCCCGATCTTGGTCAAATTCTGAAGAATCTTACCCGGCATCGATCCGATGTAGGTCCGTCGATGTCCGCGGATCTCTGACTCATCGCGAACGCCTCCTAAGGCCATCCGGACGTATTTGCGGTTGGTTGCGCGGGCAATTGACTGGCCAAGCGAAGTCTTACCAACCCCCGGAGGACCGACCAGACAGAGGATGGGCGACTTTACTTTGTCCACCCGCTGTTGAACCGCGAGATATTCAACAATCCGCTCTTTGACGCGTTCTAAGCCCCAATGGTCAGCATCGAGCACCGATTCCGCGTTGGCAAGATCGCCATTGACCTTGCTCTTGCGCTTCCAGGGCAGATTCACCAACACATCGATATAGTTTCGGACAACCGTTGCCTCAGCGCTCATGGGACTCATCAGACGGAGTTTCTTGAGCTCGGCATCAGCCTTTTTGCGAGCCTCCTTAGGCATCCGCGCCAATTCGATCTTTTTCTCGAGTTCATCAATGTCGGCGCCCTCTTCGCCTTCACCAAGTTCCTTCTGGATCGCCTTGACCTGTTCATTGAGGTAGTACTCGCGCTGGCTTTTCTCCATCTGGCGCTTGACGCGACCGCGAATCCGCTTCTCGACCTGCAGGATGTCTAGCTCAGCTTCGATCTGGCCGAGAAGTTTCTCAAGCCGTTCAGCAACCGGCAAAATCTCGAGGATGGCCTGCTTCTGCTCAATCTTGATCGGCAGGTGGGCTGCGATGGTATCGGCCAGACGCCCCGGCTGTTCAATCCCATTTAGGCTCCCGAGAATCTCAGGTGGGACCTTCTTATTGAGTTTGACGTATTGGTCGAACTGGGTCAGGATCGCGCGCCGCAAAGCCTCGAGGTCTGGGTCGGCCTCGTCGTCCAGGGGCAGTCCTTCGACCGAGCACTGAAAGAAAGCCCCGATATCATCGATGCTGACCAATCGGCCGCGATAGCTTCCCTCGACCAAGACCTTGACGGTTCCATCGGGGAGCTTCAGCATCTGCAAGATGTTGGCGACACAGCCTATAGGATAAAGATCTTCGTCAGCAGGATCGTCTTTCGAAGCATTCTTTTGGGCGACCAGCATGATGGCCTTGCCCGTCTCCATCGCGGATTCCAGTGCTTTGATCGACTTCGGTCGACCAACAAACAATGGAATGACCATGTGCGGGAAGACAACGACGTCGCGCAAGGGCAATAAAGGCAACGTCATGGGGGATTCAATCAAACTGAGGTCAGTCATGGCATTCGCCTATCAAAAGGATCTTTCGACAGATCGGGGCGATCGCCCATCTTTCAAGACACAGAATAGCCTTGAATGAAGAATTAGGGCGAATTCAAAGAATCAGGCGCAATTGTTGGACCACCCAAGCGCCCGTTCGCAGGCGCTAAGCCCCGCGCGTCCAGCTGGGACCGGCATCACCGGTTTTAGTGCGAGGCACCGGCGGCGATCTTGGGGGCCTGCTCGGCGTAAATGAACAGCGGCTTACCTTGGCCTTCGATCGCGCCCTCGTCGACCACCACCTTCTGCACCCCTTGCTGATTGGGCAGATCAAACATGGTTTCAAGAAGCGCCTGCTCAAGAATTGAGCGCAAACCGCGTGCGCCGGTCTTTCGCTTGAGTGCCTTGCGCGCGATTGCGCTCAGTGCGCCCGGCCGCACTTCGAGTTCGACGCCTTCCATGGCAAACAGCTTGTGATACTGCTTGACCAGTGCGTTCTTGGGTTCGACCAAAATCTGGACCAACGCGTCTTCGACCAACTCGTCAAGGGTCGCAACGACTGGCAAGCGACCGACGAGCTCGGGAATAAGGCCGAATTTGAGCAAATCCTCGGGTTCGACTTCTTTGAGCAATTCTCCGGTGGAACGCTCCGAAGCCCCGCGAACAGTCGCACCAAAGCCAATCCCTGTCTTCTCGGTCCGGCTGCGAATGACCTTTTCAAGACCGTCAAATGCGCCACCACAAATGAACAAAATATTGGTGGTATCAATCTGCACGAAATCTTGATTGGGGTGCTTCCGACCGCCCTGCGGCGGCACACTGGCGACTGTTCCCTCGATGAGCTTCAACAACGCCTGCTGGACGCCTTCGCCCGACACATCCCGCGTAATGGATGGGTTGTCGCTTTTACGTGAAATCTTGTCAATCTCGTCGATGTAGACAATCCCGTTTTGGGCCTTTTCCACTTCGTAATTACAGTTTTGCAGAAGTTTCTGGATGATGTTCTCAACGTCCTCTCCCACATAACCGGCCTCGGTCAGTGTAGTCGCATCCGCAATGACAAACGGGACATTGAGTAGACGGGCCAGTGTTTGGGCGAGAAGGGTCTTGCCGGAACCCGTCGGCCCGACGAGCAAAATGTTGCTCTTCGCGAGCTCGATCTCGTCCTTTTTGCCAGCCGTGGCGGTGCCCTTGTGGCGCAGGCGCTTGTAGTGGTTATAAACCGCAACTGCCAGCGAGCGCTTGGCCCGAATTTGACCTACAACATATTGATCGAGGATTGCGAAGATTTCGTGAGGAGTGGGCAAGCCCGCTTTGGCCGAACCCTGAGCCGTCTCGGCGACCGACTCATCGCGGATGATGTCGTTGCAGAGTTCGATGCACTCGTCGCAAATGAATACCGACGGGCCCGCAATCAGCTTGCGGACTTCGTGTTGGCTCTTTCCGCAAAAAGAGCAGTACAGAAGCTTCTCGCTTGAGCCCTTCTTTTCGGTCATTGAGTCCCCAGATCCAGTGAAAAATTTGCCTAAATCACGATCAACTGATCGCCTTAAGCCGCCGGTTCCCGACGCATCAACACCTTATCGACCAAGCCATAGCTTACCGCATCGTCTGCCGACAGAAAGTTGTCGCGATCTGTGTCTCGGCCGATCTTCTCGATTGGCTGCCCAGTGTTTTCTGCCAGCAGTGCGTTGAGTCGCTCGCGCAGAAACAAAATTTCTCGTGCGTGAATCTCAATATCAGATGCTTGACCCGAAACTCCACCAAGCGGCTGATGGATCATGATTCGCGAGTTGGGTAGAGCGAATCGCTTTTCCTTTTGACCTGCGGCCAACAGGAACGCGCCCATACTCGCCGCCAGGCCACAACAGAGCGTCGACACATCAGACTTGATAAACCGCATCGTGTCGAAGATCGCGAGGCCAGCCGAAACGGAGCCGCCAGGGGAATTAATGTAGAGCGAGATGTCCTTGTCCGGATTTTCGGATTCAAGAAAGAGTAGCTGTGCCATCACCAGATTGGCACTGTGATCATTAATCGGACCAACCAAAAAAATGACCCGCTCGCGCAGAAGCCGCGAGTAAATGTCATAGGCCCGCTCGCCGCGACCACTCTGCTCGATCACGATCGGAACCATGCCCAGGCCCTGAGGCTCCTGCATCGTATACATCGGCATCATGCGTTTGCCTCCATTAATTCATCAAATCCAAGCGAAACCTCTTCGGTCTTGCCCTGCTCAAGCACCCAGTCAACCACATTTTGTTCTACCACCAACGCTTCGACATCGGCGAGTCGCTCGCGGTCACTGTAGTACCAACGAATCAGCTCGCCCGGATCTTCATAAGCCTGCGCGAACTCCTCGATCTGGCGCCGAATTTGATCTGGGCGGGCCTGCAATTTGTGAGTCCGAACCAATTCACCAATGATCAGACCCAGGCGGACGCGCCTCTCAGCCTGAGCCTGAAATGCATCGGGTGGCACCGGCATCTGGGCCGTGTCAATGCCACGCTGCTTGAGTTCGGCCTTTGCACCCTCGACCATGCGGGCCGCTTCCGCCCTGACTAATGCCGTCGGCAAATCGAATTGGGTCAGTTCGGTGAGTCGATCCATGATCTGAGACTTGGTTCGGGCCCGCAGGCGCTGCGCAACCTCACGCTCAAGATTTGCTCGAACATCAGCGCGCATGCGCTCGAGATCTCCATCGGGGATGCCAAATTGAACCGCGAAGTCGGCGTCGAGCTCAGGTAGGACCGGACCTTCGACCAATCGCACCGTGATATCGAACTGGGCGGCCTTGCCGGCGAGATTCTCCGCCTGGTAGTTATCCGGAAAATGCACTGTGAAGGTGCGCTGTTCACCAGTCGAGGCACCGCGGACACCGGTCTCAAAATCTCCCAGCATCTTTCCCTCACCCAGCACGAAGGGAAAGTTTTCAGCGCTGCCACCCTGAAATTCAACGCCATCGAGGCTGCCCCGAAAATCAATCGTCACCCGATCGGCATCCTGAGCAGGGCGCTCCACGGCCTCCCAATGGGTCCGTTGGCGGCGTAGCGTCTCGATCGTGCGGTCGATCTCAGCATCGCCCACCGGACTCGCGAAGTGCTTAAAGGTTTGATCGGCCAGTGACGGCAGCGTGAACTCAGGAAAGACCTCAAAGGTCGCGCTAAAGAGGTAGTCGCTCAGATCCGCGCCGTCGGTCGGCATCACCGGCTCAATTCTAGGATCACCGGCAACCTTGAGACCATGGCTGGCGATCGCATCCGTAAAGGACTTTGAGACTGCATCACCCAGCACTTCAGAACTCACTTGCTGGCCGTGTGTCTGCTCTACCATCTTGATCGGCACTTTGCCGGGACGGAAACCGGGCACCCGCATCGACTTGGCGATCTGAACCAAGCGTGAACGGGTTTCCTGTTGGATCGCGGCGATAGTGACCGCGAGTGAGAGGCGGCGCTCAAGTCCGGCCAGAACTTCAATCTGAGGGGTCATGGATAAAACAGTACAGGACTGAAAGGATAGAAAGATCGTCCGGAAGCGGCCGGAACCGATGGTGCGAAGGATGGGACTCGAACCCACACGCTTTTTACTGCGTCAGGACCTAAACCTGGTGCGTCTACCAATTCCGCCACCTTCGCCCGAGGTCGAGAGGGGGATTCTACCCGAGCAGGGTCAAGGTGTTGTTTGAATCCGAAACCAGGCGACGTAAAGCGCCGGGACACACAGGATGGTCAGAACGGTCGCCACAATCAGACCGCCCATGATCGAGAACGCCATTGGACCCCACAACACATCCCGCGATAGCGGGATCATCGCAAAGACTGCAGCCGCAGCCGTCAAGGCGATGGGCCTAAAGCGCCGAACGGCAGATTCGCGAACCGCGAGCCACGGGTCGATTCCAGCATCCTGATCTTGGCGGATTTGCTCCACAAGAATAACCGTGTTGCGCATAATCATCCCAGCCAACGCAATTGTGCCCAGCATTGCGACGAAACCAAAGGGGCGGCCCGACAAAAGCAGAGCCGACGCGACCCCAACGATCCCGAGCGGCGCTGTTAACAACACAAGGACAACCAGCGAAATGCGCTTGAGCTGAACCATCAGGAGCGCGATAACGACAAAAAGCATTAACGGCATTCCGGCATTGATAGAGGCCTGAGCCCGCGCATTCTCCTCCGCTGGCCCACCCAAATCGATTCGATAGCCATCGGGCAACCCGGCCTTGAACGTGGACAGTCGCCGATCAATCCGCCCCGCAATATCCGGCGCCTGAACACCTTCAATCAGATCACCGCGCACCGTCAGGGTGAGCTCGCGGGACCGCCGCCACAAAATGGGTTCTTCCATCGTCGCCTCAATGACGGCCACCTGAGACAGGGGAACGCTACGTCCAGAGTTGGTCGACACCGGCAAGGTCGCGAGGGTGGCCAGATTAGTCCGCTCGGATTCGGGAGCTCTGAGGACCACATCAATCAGTCGATCGCCCTCACGGTACTGTCCGATCGTCGCCCCGGAAACGCTCCCACTGATCGCCCGGGCCACTCCCACGCTGCTGGCACCAATGGCCCGCGCACGATCCTGATCGATCGCGATATGCAATGCTGGAGAGCGTTGACCCCAGTCCATGTGAACATCCCGCGCCGCGGGATCCTCGCGGAGGATTCCCGCGACCTGTTCCCCGAGTTCCTTCAAGGTTCGGGCATCGGGACCTACGACCCTGAACTGCAGTGGATAAGATACGGGCGGACCCAACGGCGTTCGATAAGCGCGCGCGCGAACTCCGGGGTAATCGTCCTGAAGGTGTTGCCGCAGGCGCGACATCAATCGATCCCGACTTGGCACGTCGGGCGTCAGAATGACCAGCTGTGCGAAATTCGGCCTGAAGAGTTGCTGGTCAAGAGAGACGTAATACCGCGGCGAGCCGTTGCCGACATAGGCGACGTAGTTCCCCACGTCCGGGTCAGCAGCGAGGAATGCTTCAACGCGCTGAGTCTGGGCTTCGGTCGCACGCAGACTCGACCCCTCGGGCAACCAAAGTTCAATCAGTATTTCGGCTCGGTCACTGCTCGGAAAGAACTGCTTTTCTGTGAGCCCCATGCCATAGCCCCCGAGCAGGAACGCCCCGAGGGTTGCCGCGATCGTCAACCAACGTCGTCGCATACACGCATCAATCAGTCGCCGCAGAGCCACATAAAAGCGGCCCTGAAACATCTCATGTGGGTGAGCCCCCGATGCCCGGAGCAGTTTCATCCCGATGAGCGGGGTCGCGATGACCGCGGCAAACCACGACACCAACAATGCGATCGTCACGACCTGAAAAATCGCGATCGTGTATTCCCCGGTCGACGATTTGGCCGTCGCGATCGGCAAGAACCCGGCGGCTGTAATTAAGGTACCGGTCAGCATCGGAAATGCAGTACTGGTGAAGGCGAAGGTTGCGGCTTGAAAACGATCAAATCCTTCTTCGATTTTCCGCAACATCATTTCGACCGCGATGATCGCGTCATCGACAAGAAGCCCGAGCGCAATGACGAGTGCGCCAGTCGAGATTCGATGTAAATCAATGCCGAAAAACTTCATCAATAAAAAAGTCGCCGCCAGGACCAGCGGGATCGTCAAGGCCACGACCAACCCACTGCGGGCGCCCAGGCTGACAAAGCTGACGGCGAGAACAATCAACACAGCCTCGCCCAGAGACCGCAAAAACAAGCCCACGGCATTCTCAACGATCCGCGGCTGATCGGAGACCTTTGCAAAACTGACCCCGATTGGGAGCTGTGCTTTGAGTCGGGCCATCTCGAGATCCAGGTTCTTGCCAAGCCTCGGCACATCGCCATCGCGCACCATCGAAATCGCCAGACCAATGGCTTGCTGACCCTTGTAGCGCATTGTGCTAACGGGAGGATCCTGTAAACCCCGGCTGACTTTGGCCACGTCATCCAGCCGGATGGTTCGGTTGCCAATCTGAATCGGTAGGCCCGAAATGTCAGCGACCGAGTCAAACTGACCACTCACTCGAAGCGGCACTGAACGGTCTGGACCTTCAACCGTCCCGCCGGGGATCACCGCATTCTGGGCCTGCAGTTGAGCCGCAATCCCTGCGGGGTCAAGCCCTAGTGTCGCCATCTTGCGGATGGACGGCTCGACCCAAATCTTGTCATCGACAATGCCGATCAACTCCACTTTGGAGACATCGGGTATTCGCATCAGGTTTTGTCGAACACCGTCTAATAGTTCCCGCAGCTCCGAATGGCTAATACCATCGCCGGTGAACGCATAAATGGTCCCGAACACGTCGCCAAACTCGTCATTGAAAAACGGGCCGAGGGCATCTACAGGGAGGCTCGAACGAATGTCGCCAACTTTTTTGCGAACCTGGTACCAGATTTGAGCGACCTCTCGCTGTGGCGCCGAGTCTTTGAGCTCAAGAACGATCAACGACTCACCGGGCTTGGAATAACTTCGTGTAAATCGAAAGTAAGGCACTTCCTGGAGCTTTTTTTCCAACCGATCGGTAATCTGCCGGTCGACCTGCTCGGTGGTGGCACCGGGCCACAAGGTACGGACGACCATTAACCGCAGCGTGAAGTCGGGGTCTTCGCGCTGGCCGAGTTGAAAAAAGGCTGAAAACCCGAAAATGGCCACTGCAGCCAAAAAGAACCACGTCAGCGATCCATGTTTGATCGCTGTAGCCGACACGTTCCATCGGGACCCTTGCGACGGATGGTCCTGCTTCATGGACGCAGTGATGCGGGTGATCGAGAGCCTGTCGAGCCCGTCGGGCCCGTCGAGCTTGTCGCAGCGGTTGGCAGGCGGACTTTCTGACCTTCCCTCAGCAAATTGGCCCCCGCCGTCACGACCAGTTGCCCGAGCCTCAAGCCGCTGGCGTCGGAGACCTGGAGCATCACACCATTGTCTCGCAAGCCATCCTCGGCGATCTGGACGGATACCGAGCGCACCGTTAACGTGGCCTCATCAACGACCCAAACCCTAGGATCTGAAGTTCTGGAATGCAGGGCTGACAATGGCACCAGGACGCCTGGACTGGCCGGCAGTTCAAAACTGACAGTTGCGCTCGCCCCCAGTGGAAGCCGATCAGCGGACTTCGCTGGCACAGGCTCGATTTTGATCGAGTAGGTCCTTGAGGCCGAATCCGCCACCGGGGACGATTCGCGAATCCGTCCCACGAGCCGCTCACCCGCGAGTGTTGGTGACGTCATCACAAGATTTTTCGCGTTCTGCACCGATCGAAGCGAGGTTTCCGGCACGGCAACCACCACATCTCGCTCGCTGCCTCGCGCGATCCGAATCACCGACTGGCCCGCCGCCACCACCTGCCCTGGCTCAGCTTCAACCGCGATCACCACGCCGTCAACATCCGCCATCAACGACTGAAATTGAACCGAATTACGGGCACTGGCAAGTGCCGCCTGGACCGCTCTCAATCGCCCCTGCGCTGCGTCCATCTGAGACTGCGCGCGGTCGACCTGCGCCTGGCTAACAAAGTCTTTCGCCCTTAAGGCCTGAACACGATCGCGCTCCGCGACTGCAAGACGCAAATCGGCCGCTGCGGTCTCCAGATTTGCCGAAGCGGATTCGATTGCGGGGGCGAGGTCCTGGGGGTCAAGTTGCGCCAAGAGTTGGCCACTGCGAACAAGATCGCCGGACTGAACAAACCGTCGGGCGATTTTTCCCGCAACACGAAACCCCAATCGACTTTCCACCCTTGGACGAACTTCACCCGGCAAAGTAAGGATTGGCGCATCCCCCTGATCAGCCAACTGAATGACGCGCACTGGACGAATCGACTCCTCACTGGGCGATGGGGTCTTGGAGCAGCCAATGAAAAGGGGGGTAAGGAGCATCAGCGCAAGCCCTGAAAAAAAGTACCTCATGCAACGATCCATAAACTTTCCATTTCTGCGTCACTCAATCACACTTGCTGCCCATGTCGGATACCCCTGGTTTTACAAGCAGCGTAGACCACTATGAAAATTTTCCGGTGGCGTCCTGGCTCGTCCCACGAAATCTAAGGCCCGCCATCGTAGCGATTTATCGCTTCGCACGGATGGCAGATGATCTCGCGGATGAGGGCGACTTCTCGCCGCATCAACGGCTCGACGCCTTATCGGAATGTCGGGGACAACTCGAGCGGATTGAAACGGGGCAATTTAAGGCGATTCATGGTTCTGGATCCGCAGACCCTGTTTATGGCCCCCTAGCCAGAATCGTTGAAGAGTACAAACTGCCGCTGAAGCTATTTTTTGATCTTCTGAGCGCGTTCGAGCAAGATGTGAATCAGCAGCGCTGGGTCGATGACGCATCTATTTCCGACTATTGCCGCCGCTCCGCCAATCCGATTGGGCGTCTCATGCTCGCCCTGATCGGAATCCACGGCAACGAACAAATCCTCCAATCCGATGCCATCTGTAGCGCGTTGCAACGGATTAATTTTTTGCAGGATCTTGGGCTGGACTGGAAACGAGGCCGACTTTACCTACCGCTAGACCAACTCGAAGCCTTCGGTGTGCGCGAGGCCGATATTGACTCAGCGGTCCGGGGAAGGAAAGAAGCGAGCCCAGGATTACTCGCGTTGTTGGCCCAGGAGCACTGCAAAGCCACCGAGCTACTCCGCACCGGCTCCCCACTTTGCCGAAACCTCCCGGGGCGCCTTGGCCTGGAAATCACAGCGACGGTGGCGGGCGGTGGCAAGATCCTGGAGCAGATCTCGCGACTCAATTTCGACACCACACGAACGCGACCGGTTTTGAGGGTGCAGGACTGGCTTATCATCGGTGTCCGCACGTTGACGCGGCGACCCGTGCCATGACACCCGACGAATATTGTCAAGACAAGGCTGCCCGTAGCGGCTCCAGCTTTTATTACAGCTTTCTCTTTCTGCCGCCGCCGCGTCGAAGAGCGATCACGGCGCTGTATGCGTTCTGTCGCGAAGTCGATGATGTGGTGGACGAATCCAGCGACCCCACCGTCGCACAGACCCGATTAATCTGGTGGCGTACCGAAATTGCACGGCTATTTGCGGGCGACCCCCAACACCCGGTCACACGGGCGTTAGCGCCATGTCTGGATCCATTCGGGCTAGACCAATTGAGGTTGCAAGCGGTGATCGATGGCATGCAAATGGATCTTGATCAAGCTCGATACTCTCGATTTCGAGATCTTGAAGTGTATTGCGACCGGGTGGCGGGCGTTGTCGGAACCATGGCCGCCGACATTTTTGGGCGGCAGGCAGAAAGTACCCGTGCGTATGCTCAGGCGCTTGGTCTCGCGTTCCAACTGACCAATATCATTCGAGACGTCGGCGAGGACGCCCGCAGGGGACGCATCTACCTGCCGGTCGAAGACCTGCAGCGATTTGGCGTCCCAGCAGCTGATCTGCTTAACGGACGTACCAGCCCTGAATTTGTAGAACTCATGCGATTTCAGGCCGAGCGAACGCGAGCTCAATATGCGCGTGCCTATGCCTTACTAGCAGACGAAGACCGTCGTGCGCAGCGCCCGGGGCTCATGATGAGTTCGATTTATTCGACCCTTCTGGATGAAATTGAGGAGGACGGTTTTCGGGTCCTCACCCATCGCACGTCGCTGACCCCAATTCGCAAACTTTGGCTCGCCTGGAAGACCTGGCTCACTGCCCGCCCCCCGGGGTTTCAACTCGCCCGATCTTGAAAGCAGGTGCCCGAGTAGCCGTCATTGGCGCGGGGTGGGCTGGCCTGAGCGCAGCTGTCGAACTCGCGGCCCAGGGTGCTCTGGTCACCGTGTTTGAAGCCGCACCCGACCTCGGCGGGCGGGCTCGCTCACTGGCCTGGACGGTCAATACGCCAGACGGCGGGCCTCAGGATGTCGAGATTGATAACGGGCAGCACCTTTTGGTCGGCGCTTATCGGGAAACCCTTGCCCTGGTCAAGCGCCTGGGCGGTGATGAATCGCAATTTTTCTGGCGGATGCCCTTCACGCTCAGTAGTAACCGGGGGCTCAACTTCCACGCATCCGACCTGAGCGCTCCGTGGCACCTGGTACAAGGCCTGTCGAGCGCAGAGGGCCTGACCTGGGCCGACCGAATCTCGATCGCACGCCTCGGCCTGACTTTGAAGCTTCGCCGCTGGAAGACTGCACCGGGTCTCACCGTGGCGCAGCTCTTGTCCGACGCTCAGCAAACCAGTGCAGTGCAGCGTCGTATCTGGAATCCGCTTTGTCTTGCAGCGCTCAATACACCACCGATCGATGCGTGTGCCGCCAGCTTTTCGGCCGTTCTGAGGGACACCCTCGGCAGCGGTGACGCGCGTGCATCCGACATGCTCACTCCCAAAGTCCCACTCGGCGCGACGCTGCCAAAGCTGGCCGAGCAGTTTTTGGGGAGGACCAACGGCATCATTCGTCGGCGCCATCTTGTACGCTCCCTCCAACCAGGGCCCAAGGTGGATGACGAGCCCTTCGACGGCATGGTGGTCGCACTTGCGGTGCGCAATGCTCGTCGCCTCTTGGGCGCTGCAATTCCTGAGTTGCCCACCGAATCGATTCAGACGCTCTGGCTACTGCTCGCGCCAGGTGTTTTTGAACCGCAATGCCTGATGCTCTTGGAGGACGGCCCTGGAGAGTGGCTGTTTACGAAGGCTGAAAAGAATGGTGCGACGCTGGCGTCGGTCGTCATCAGTGCCGCGGCCCGAACGGCTGATCGCGCTGGACTCATCAAGGCGTGTCTCAGTCAGTTGGAAGAAGTTCTGTTGCAACAGGGTCGGCCCGCAAGGCTTACTGGCGACCGAGTGCTAGGGGCAAAACTCATTCACGAGTCTGCGGCGACGTTTTCCTGCAGGCCGGGACTTAGCCGGCCGGATGTCGACGCGCTGGTCGGGGAATGGCCATTCACAACGATCGCTGGCGATTGGACGGCCAGCGAATACCCAGCAACCCTGGAATCAGCGGTCCGCAGTGGACTCAAAGCGGCGCGACATCTGGCAAAGGCTCTACAGTCGCGATGAGAGCCCAGCGGCCACGCGTTCATCGTGTTGTCGTGCAAGAGACCAACCCGCCCACCCTACCAGCGCCGCTCCAATGGTGACGGCATTCGCCGCCGCCTGCGGCGGGTGATATCCACCCAAAAAGAACGGGCTGCAAAACAGGAGAAGCCCAAGGGCCAAGGCAGCCCATTGTCCGTAGCGAGATGGCCAGATCTTGTTTTCAAAGGCCATGAGCATGACGAGCGCACCAATGATCAAAGCAGTCCAGCGTGGCGTGAAGGATCCTGAAAATTGGAATAACCAGGGTGATGCAACCATCCAGAATCCAAGCCCCGCGAGGACATAGTCCTGATTCGCAGCAACTTCCTGGTCGGGATAAAGTAGACGCGCAGCAGAGGATGGCGATGAAGTGACCTTGTGCTGAGCAGACCTGCGCGAATAGTGGAAGTCCATTGGAGGCTCCGGGTGTCGGTTAGCCCCTCTGGTACGCGCGATTCGTGCCTGCTCATTCGATCGAGTAGCCTGCGCTTACCTCATCACCTCGCAAAGGCCAGATCAAGCGCCTGGTCCACTCGATCTACGGCCAGAATTTCCAGACCTTCGGGTGCCCCGCGACTGCCCGCCTTGGGGGTATTTGCCCGCGGCACGATCACTCGGGCAAACCCCAGCTTCGACACTTCGCGTAAGCGCTCCTGGCCACGCGGTGCTGGACGGATCTCGCCGGCAAGCCCAATTTCGCCAAAGACCGCCAGTCCGCCTTCACAGTCCGCTCCGAGCGGCCGATTCCGTAGGCTCGACACGATCGCAAATAGCACCGCGAGATCTGCCGCTGGCTCGACAATCCGGACACCGCCAACCGCATTGACAAAGACGTCCTGATCAAACGTCACCAGCCCCGCATGACGATGGGCGACGGCCAGGAGCATCGCGAGTCGATTCGCTTCGAGACCGACACTCAGGCGACGCGGATTGGGCGCATGGGCCGAATCGACCAGCGCCTGAATCTCAACAAGCAAAGGACGGGAGCCTTCCTGGGTCACCAATACGCAACTGCCCGGGACCCGGCGATCGTATTGGGCAAGGAACATGGCTGACGGGTTGGTGACACCGCGCAACCCCCGATCGGTCATCGCAAAGACGCCCAACTCGTTCACCGCGCCGAATCGATTCTTGAACGCGCGTATGAGTCGAAAAGCCGAATGTGCCTCGCCTTCGAAATACAGAACACAATCGACCATGTGCTCGAGAACCCTCGGCCCAGCAAGTTGTCCCTCCTTTGTGACATGGCCGACCAGAATGATCGTGAGGCTGTCGCGCTTGGCAATCCGCGTCAGTTGGGCGGCACACTCACGCACCTGCGCCACCGAGCCTGGGGCCGACGGCAACGCGTCCGTGAATAGTGTCTGGATCGAATCAATGACCGCAACCCGGGGCTTGTGCTGAGAGAGCATGGCAGCGATTCGTTCAAGCTGGGTTTCGGCCAGAACAGGCATCGCACTTTCGCCCAAACCAAGCCGTCGCGCCCGCAGGGCAACCTGTGCAGTTGACTCCTCACCCGTCACATACAAGGCTGCCGAATCAGCGGCAATCGATGCCAAAGACTGCAACAAAAGCGTACTCTTGCCGATGCCCGGGTCACCGCCAATCAAGACCACCGCGCCGGGCACGAGACCGCCACCTAGTACCCGATCAAATTCCTCAATACCCGAGGTGAATCGCGGCGTCTCCTCAGCAGAGATGGCGTTGAGCGCCTGGAGCTCGCTGGCGTCGACCAGTGCATGTCGACGATCTCCTTGCCCGCCCGCCCCTGCGGACGATCGAGGATCACTCGCAACCGACTCCTGAAGCGTATTCCACGACCCACAGGCGGTGCATCGGCCCTGCCATTTCGGCGCGACGCCGCCGCACTCGGTACAGACATATTCAACCCGTGCTTTTGCCATCTCGATGGTTTCCCCTGATGCCCGTGCTATAAAGCCCCGATGAATCGCGGTTTCTACACGATTATGGCGGCGCAGTTTTTTTCGTCGCTCGCCGATAATGCACTGCTGATTGCCGCAATCGCTTTGCTCATTGAGACGCAGGCCCCGGAATGGATGCGGCCCCTTCTCAAACTATTTTTCACCGTGTCTTACGTGGCCCTCGCACCATTCGTGGGCGCGTTCGCGGATTCAATGCCGAAAGGCCGCGTCATGTTCATCACCAATCTGGTGAAAGTGGTGGGATGCGCCATGATGTTCTGGTCGGTCCATCCGCTCGCAGCCTACGCCGTGGTTGGATTTGGTGCCGCAGCCTATTCACCCGCCAAGTACGGCATTCTGACGGAATTACTTCCACCCGAGAAACTTGTGGCCGCAAACGGCTGGATCGAGGGCACGACCGTCGGTTCCATTATTTTGGGGACTGCGCTCGGGGGCGCACTCATCGATCCCACCGTGTCGTCTTGGTTGTTGAGCTTTGAAATTCCAGGGCTGCATACCGGCGTCGACAGCGCAGCCGGGGCCGCCATTGTGGTTATTGCCGTGGTGTATGCCATCGCGGCCGCCTTTAATTTAAAGGTCCCTGACACGGGTGCCCATTACCCCCACCAGGAGCGCAATCCTTGGTTACTGGTAAAGGACTTTACCCACTGCTTGAAAAAACTCTGGGGTGATTCGCTGGGACAGATTTCGCTTGCGGTCACAACCCTGTTCTGGGGCGCAGGCGCGACGCTACAATTCATCATCCTCAAGTGGGCCGAAGTTCAACTCGGCATGGCGCTTTCCTCAGCCGCAAAGCTTCAAGGAATTGTCGCCATTGGGATCGCCGTTGGGGCGATACTCGCAGCCCGTTATGTAAGCTTGCGCGGATCGCTCAGCGTGCTTCGCGTCGGAATCGCTATGGGCGTTTTGGTGCCGCTCATGACCTTGATTTCAAGCCTCGAGTGGGCCTACCCTTTACTGATCATCGTCGGCGGACTCGCTGGATTTTTCGTTGTCCCAATGAACGCATTGCTGCAGCACCGGGGACATTTGCTCATGAGCGCTGGGCATTCGATTGCAGTTCAAAATTTCAATGAAAACCTGAGCGTTCTGCTGATGCTCGGGCTTTACTCGTTGCTGATCCAAGCAGATTTGTCCGTCAATATCGTCATCTGGTTGTTCGGATTATTCATCGCGGCGGCGATGACCCTTGTGCTGAAACGCCACCAAATGAATCAGGCCAAGTTTGATTCAGTCTCGCTGATTGGAAAGCACGCGCCCTGAGTTTGCAGCGACTTCGCGAGTTGAAGATCGCGCCACGCGCCAGCTTTATCCGTTGGCTCTTGCAGCAACTGTTGCGGCGCAAAACTGACGATCACCGGGATTGTCGTTTTATCGACCGAAAACCGATGTGCGCGGCCGCGCAGCTCTCCCAGGCGTGCTCCGTCATAGCCAAATGCGGCAAGCGCTTCACGCCCCAAAACGAGCACCCCGCCAAATTGGCCTGATTCAGCGACCCGAATCGCCTCGAGAGAACCGGAGTCATCGGATCCGCCTGAAAAAGCCGGTTTAGACCATGCGGCGCCAATCGCTGCAAACATCGCGTCGAGAAGTTGATCCGCCTGAGCTGGATTTTCCGACTTGGTTTGCGCAACCAGAAGCCAGGTTTGAACACTGCGCTTTTGAAATGTCGGGGACCCCTCCGATCGTTCGGACCAATGAAAAACCCGCACTGCCAGACCGTGGTTGATTGCCCCCATCAAGTGCGCTTGATCGAACAGGACCGACTGATCCAGATCAAGCGCAACACTTTTGGCGACCATACCGACCACTCGACCCGATCCCGTATCGATCGCCGGCGCCGCCGACTCGATTGCCTGGCGAACCCAGCGGGGGCCGATCCCGAGCATCTGCCAGGCGCGTTCTTGCGACACTGACCAACTCCGAGGTGAATCACCCAACATCACGCTCTTCTCCCCAGGCTTCCACATCAGACAAATCGCGGCGCATGACAATCGCATCTTCGCGCTGACGGTCAGCGGCTGGGTAATATCCGCGCCGAACGCCAATTCGCTCGAATCCCGCTCGTTCGTAAAGAGTCAGTGCGCCGAAATTCGTTGGCCGAACCTCAAGTACGACCGCATCCACGCTCCGACCCCTTAGCACCCCTAAAAGACGATTCAATAATCTGGAACCAAGACCCCGTCGTTGATGGGTTGGCTCGACGCTGAAGTTCAACAGATGGGATGCGTCTGGAGCGTGCATGAGCAGCCAATAGGCCAGAATCCTGTCGCCTGAGAGACAAACACTGGAATCGTAGTCGGCCTTCAAGGAATCGGCAAAGTTGCCGCGGGACCATGGATGCGGGTAAACCGCGAATTCGATCGCGATCACTTGATCGAGATCCTCAGCAACCATTGGCCTGATCTCAAATCTGTCCACGCGAGACCCGCAGCGCCCGCTGTTCGCCAACGTCGAGTGCGACCTTGTTACGAACATAAATTGGCGCGGCATCCTGAGCTAAAACTCGGACACCCTCACGCCACAGACTGGCTCCAATGCACCCAATCGCATCGGCCCGCGGCGACAGCGTGGCGTCAACCCGGCCCCAACGGCTTGGCGTCACCGATTCAACCAGCTGTGGATAGACGCGAAACGCGTCTCCGGCAGCCACCCAGGCCGCCGAGGGATCAAGCTCCCGCGCGAAGGTTGCCAGTAGCGCTTCGGGGTTGGCCAGCCAGGGCGCTTGAACGGTCTGCACCTCACCGTTTGGATCAACCGAATAGAGCCCCGCATAGACCTCACCCATCCGAGCGTCAATGGCCACTGCGACCCACTGGGTTTCAAG
>Ga0214921_10005144_pt1 | contig 18682 bp, 15 predicted proteins | sample LL1505_MetaG_FD_177992 | JGI IMG/M metagenome (GOLD analysis project Ga0214921, IMG submission 177992) | Freshwater microbial communities from Lake Lanier, Atlanta, Georgia, United States - LL-1505 | ecosystem: Environmental > Aquatic > Freshwater > Lake | place: USA: Georgia | collected... | reverse complement strand
GCCTTGATGGAAGAGCTGCCGCCCATCACTTTGCCGCGCGGCTGAAATCCTTTGCGGCCATTAAAGCCAGCCTGCGGCACGGTGTTGTAGCCCCAGCTGTTGAGGTTCAAAGAAGCAGTGGCTGCAAATCCCAAAGGCGCCCGAACAAACACCGAGTTGTCGGGGCCACCAGCTTCAAGCAAACACACAGAAGCATGTTCATCTTCACTCAAACGCCCCGCCACACAGCACCCCGCTGAGCCACCACCTACCACCACATAATCAAATTCTGAATGCGTCATTGAAATTACCTCGTGACAATGGAGAAATTACCGGGCGCTTTGTCCAGCATGCTGAAAAACAAAGCCAAATCAATTTTGCTGCCGTCAATCTTGGTTTGATCAGACAAGAGCAAGTCTTTGGCACCGGCTTGGCCCAGTACCATTTTGATGAAAAATGGCTTCGTCAGGGTGAGTGTTGCATTTGCATTTGGATCGGGTTGCGCCTGCACACGATGCAACACAGAATTCTCAAGAGACAAGACAAAACTTTGTTGGGTGTCTGAAAACACCAAGTTGATTTTCATTTTTTTGCCTTCAGCCTTGGGCGCAATGAGCGATGCCGCCATGGCCTCCAAAAAACGTTCGATGGGGGTTTGGTTCAGCATGTCGATCATGCCCTCGCGAGGCATGCCTTTTTCAGGCGTACCTTGACGCAACTCCAGCGCACCGCTTAGGTAGAAGTTTCGCCAAGCAGATGACTCGGCCGCATAGCCCAGTTTTTCAAAAGAATGCGCCAACATTTCCTTGGCTTGTGCATGCTTAGGGGCCACGTAGACAGCATGTTTGAGCAGCTCGGCCGCCCAGCGGTACTCTGCTGTTGCCATGGCCTCTTGGGCTGCCGCTACCACTTTGTCGACCCCGCCCATGAGCTGGACGTATTTTTCAGAGGCTTGCAAAGCGGGCAAAGGGTCGAGGTTGGACGGGTGGGCGTCAAACCAGCCCATGTAGTTTTGGTAGACCGCTTTCACGTTGTGCCGAACTGTGCCGTAATAACCCCGCACACTCAAATGCTCATCGAGTGAAGTGGGTAGCCGAAGATTTTCTGCAATTTCAGCTGCATTCAAGCCCGCATTCATTTGCCGTACCGTTTGATCGTGAATGAACTGGTAGGTGTCTCTTTGTTTGACAATAAAGTCTTGAATATTGGCTGCCCCCCAGACCGGCCAATGGTGCTGATTGAACACCACTTCAGAATTTTCGACATGGCGCAAGGATTCATTTAAATACGCAGCCCACTTGGTGGCATCTCGCACCTTGGCACCGCGCAAGGTGTAGAGGTTGTGCAAAGTATGGCCCATGATTTCGGCGCCGCAAAACGCCTTGAAGTCAGGCAAATAGAAAGTGAACTCCGAGGGCGCCTCGCTGCCAGGGACATTGTGAAAAACAAAACGAACGCCATCAATGAGCAGTTCTTTTTTTTCTGATTCAACGGTGATGTTGGGCGCCAAAATACCGAGTTTTCCAAACGCTACCGCTTTGCCCAAGCCATTGTCGACAAGCCCTGTTGGATTTTTGGGCAAATTGCTGCCGTACATGTACATGGCACGCCGTCCCATGGCAGGGCCCATGAGAATATTTTCACTGGTGGCCTCTTCCATAAAGCCAGAAGGTGCAACGATGGGCAGTTTTCGTGCTTTGGCTTCCTCTGCACTTACCACGCCCAATGCACCTCCAAAATGATCGGCGTGGCTGTGCGTCAAAATAAGACCAGACACTTTTTGGGGGCCCAAATGCAGGCGCGCAAAAGCCAGTGCCGCCGCCGAGGTTTCTTGTGCTGTCAAGGCGTCGACCACAATCCAGCCCGTCTTGCCTTGAATCAAGCTCATGTTGGCCAGGTCAAAGCCTCTTAACTGCCAGATGCCCTCGGTCACTTTGAACAAGCCAATTTGATTGTTCAAAGTGGCTTGGCGCCACAAACTTGGGTTGACCGTTGCGGGCGCATTGCCTTGAACAAAGGCAAAGGCATCAAAGTCCCAAATGACCTTGCCCTGTGCGTCTTTGATCTGCCCTGTGGGTGCAGCTATAAAGCCTTTTCTGGCATCGCTTTTTTCAAGCCAATCGGCACTGACTGCTTGCACGGGTATTTGTGATGGGCTGGAAGTTGAATCTGACTTCTGACATGCCATCAATGCACCCATCAGCATGAACACCGCCAAGATTCGGCCGCTTCCAATCACCTCGTCAAAACTACAACGCATTGATAAACTCCTTAGCGTGTTGTTATAAACCACGACTGCCGTTTGAACTAGGGGTAATACCCTGTTCATTGACAGATCAGGCGGCATACTAGATAGATCAAATTGAAAGGTAGATTTTATTTTGACAACAGCCCTTGAACAGAGTCCTGATCACTCCCCGTCTTACATTGATAAGAAGCGGTTTGCCTGGTTGTTTTCTGTCGTGGGGCCCGCTATTTCTTTGGTAGGAACTGTTGCGGTCTCAAACTTTGGGATTGGCCGCTGGATTTTATTTTTCCCCTTGGTTTTCTATTATTTTTTTGTACCCTTGTTAGATTTCCTGATTGGCGAGGACACCAGCAATCCACCTGAAGCATCGATTGCTGCGCTAGAAGCCGACGCCTATTACCGATGGATCACGTACGCAACCATTCCCATTTTATGGGTTGCCGTGATTTTCAATTGCATCTTCCTTTGCACCTTCACATTGAATGCCACGGAATGGATTGCCACCGTCATCACAACCGGGTCGGTCTTGGGTTTTGGCTTGAACGTCAGCCACGAGCTAGGCCACAAACTGCAAACATTGCCTCGAAAAATTGCGCTGTTCAATACGGCACTGGGTGCTTACGGTCACTTCTCTATTGAGCACAACAGGGGTCATCACCGGCATGTGAGTACCCCCGAAGATCCAGCATCTTCCAAAATGGGAGAAAACATCTATCAGTTCGCCTGCAGAGAAATGCCAGGAGCCGTTCTTCGCGCATGGCGACTTGAAGCCGATCGACTTCAACGATTGGGCAAGCCTGTTTGGCATTTTGAAAACGAAATTCTGCAAGCACTTGGCTTAACAGCGTTGGTGTACGGCAGCCTAATTGGTCTCTATGGCTTTGACATGGTGGTCGTTCTTATTCCGGTTGCCATTTGGGGTGCATTTCAACTCACATCGGCCAATTATGTTGAACACTACGGTATTCAACGACTCAAAACAGCCAACGGAAATTACGAGACTTGCCAACCACATCACTCATGGAACAGCAATCATTTGGTGTCTAACCTGGTGTTGTTTCAGCTGCAGCGTCATTCAGATCACCATACACACCCCGGCCGCAGCTACCAATCACTGCGTGATTTTCCAGAGCTTCCTAGGCTGCCGTCTGGCTATTTTGGGATGTTTTTCTTGGCTTACTTCCCGCCCCTTTGGTATCGGGTGATGGACCCACTTTTGATCAAAACACTTCAAGGCGACGTCGCAAGAATTAACTTTTTGCCCAGCGCCAAAAATCGACTGATCAAAAAATTTGGACTTATCGCACCAAATTAATTCAAAGCACATTGTTGGCAACGGAGTGCTTGTTCCACAAGGCATGGCGCCAGTAAAGCGCTATGGCCAAGGTCAGGATCAAGCCCAATGCGGAATAGACCCACGCAGTTGAAACATACCCAATGCTCTCAACCAGTGGGCCGCTGGCCAATAGCCCAATGGGCAAGCCCCAAATGGCCAGCATGCGCATGCCCATCACCCGTCCGTGAAACGCAGGTTCAGTAGCCCGCAACATGACCGCTGCCAAGGGTGTCATGCAGAGGCTTTGGACAAAACCTGCCAACATCAAAACGAGCATGCCAAGGTACAAATTGCTTGTGAATGCAAAAACAAGATCCAATGAAAACCAAGCGACCGAGGCCATGATCATGGTTTGTGATGCGCGCAGTTTGAATTTGTGAGTGCTTAAGGTCAAAGAGGCCAAGAGCCCCCCAAATGCAAAACTGGCCCCCAAAAATCCCAAACCAGTTTGATTGGTTAGGAAAATATTTTTAGCAGCATAGGGCAGCAAACCCAGCGAAAAAGGGAATGCCAATAAGTTCACCAAAAAAGCCACTGCCATGGCACCCATCAAAATTGGCTTGTGCCACACATAAGTGAACGCAGATTTCAAATCTTGAAGCGGACTGGCCAAAGCAGTGGCATTGGGTGTGGGCTGGACATCGTCAACGCCTTGGGACAGCCAAAAACTCACCCCATACAACAAGGTGACAACGGCATAAGCCGAGGTCATGCCTAACACTGCCACGATACCTGCACCGGCCAAGGCACCGGCTATCCTGGCAGACTCGGACGTCATTCTAGATATCCCTAAAGCACCCATCAGTTGCGCAGCAGGCAAGGTTCTGGCAATCAGGGCATTGCGCATCATTTGATCGGAAGGCCGGATGGTGCCCACAATGGCAGCCAACAGCAACACCCGCTCTGGCGTCAGTGCTTCAAAATAGGAAAGCAGCATGATCACAAAAGCCAACAAGGCGTAAACAGCCCTGGTAGACCAGAGCATTCTTCTGTAGCCCATCCGATCACACACCACACCAAACACAGGCGAAAGCAAAGAACCTAAATACTGCAATGAGCCATAGACAACCAGCATCAAAACGGAACCAGAGGTCGACAAGATGTACCAACCCAAAAGGATGGTTTCCATTTCGAAGGCCCATGAAGTGGCCAAATCAGCGGGCCACTGGTAGCGAAAGCTTTTTACCTGAAACGAATCACGCCAATTGAGATCTGGCGACTGCGAAGAATTTGTCATTGAGATTCATTGTAGGCAAGCCCTAAAAGGGCTCAATCAACTCAATGGGTTTAGGCCATTGCTGGCTCTTTGGCTGCAATGGGTAAATAACCCATTTCGTCGAGTGCCTGTGCCAATTGCTGGACACTGCGCGCAGGGTTGTGCAGCTTTTCGAGGCCAAACAAGCCAATGCGGAAAGTCATGAAATCTTGAGGCTCATCGCATTGCAAAGGCACACCGGCCGCAGTTTGTAGCCCTAAAGAAAGGAATTTTTTGCTGTTTTGAATTTCGGCATCTTGGGTGTAGCTCACAACCACACCGGGTGCTTGAAATCCTAGTGCAGCCACGCTTTTGAAGCCGCGAGACTCTAAGAGGCTTCGAACTTGCTGACCCAGTTCTTGCTGCTCTTGCTTGACCTTGGCAAAACCATAAGACTGCGTTTCTTTCATCACATCGCGCAATTGGGCAAGCGCATCTGTGGGCATGGTGGCGTGGTACATGTGGGCTCCCGACTCATAGGCTTCCATGATGTGCAACCATTTTTTGAGGTCGCATGCGAAGCTAGAACTTTGAGTGGCATCAATGGCTTTGCGAGCCCGCTCGCTCAACATGATCATGGCGCAACAGGGCGAACTGCTCCAACCTTTTTGAGGGGCGCTGATCAAGATATCAACCCCTGTCGACTTCATGTCGACCCAGATGGTGCCCGATGCAATGCAGTCCAAGACAAAAAGGCCACCCACTTTGTGCACAGCGGCACTCACACGTGCCAAATAAGCATCCGGCAGCATCATGCCTGCTGACGTTTCTACGTGCGGTGCAAATACGACCGCAGGCTTTTCAGCCGCAATTTGCGCTTCAAGCTCTTCAATGTCACAAGGCGCCCATGCCGACTTGGTGTCTGAATTTTGCTGACGCGCTTTGAAAACAATCGACTGACCAGGAATAGCTCCCATGTCAAAAATTTGTGTCCAGCGATAACTGAACCAGCCATTGCGAATGACCATGACTTTTTGGCCATGGGCAAATTGACGCGCCACGGCTTCCATGCCAAAAGTGCCGCTGCCTGGCACCAAGGCCACTGAGTGCGCCGCATAGACGTCTTTCAAGATGGCAGAGATGTCTTTCATCACGCCCTGAAAACGCTTGGACATGTGGTTCAAAGCTCGGTCTGTGTAAACCACAGAAAATTCGAGCAAGCCATCGGGGTCAATGTGGGGCAATAAAGCGGGCATGGTCATTCTCCTTGGAATGAAAGAGGAACCGCATAGTTTAGTCAATGGGCTTGTAAAAGTCTTCAATCCACTCGGACTAAGCACTGAATTGAGAGTCAATCCAAGGGTTAATACCTAGTTGTACACCCGTTTGAGGTACTAGCATCGCTTCAAAGGAAAATTTCCCATGACAACCCGTCTATCTGTTCAGCCCTCTTTCAGCCAAACTTTGAAGTCAATCCTGATTCTCTGCTGCTTGATGCCCACACTGGTATTGGCACAAGCTTGGCCCACAAAACAAGCCATCAAATTGGTCGCTGTCTTTCCACCTGGGGGCTCAGTTGATCAAGTCGCAAGAATCATTGCGCCTGTGTTGGCCCAACAATTGGGACAAAGCGTGATTGTTGAGAACAAAGGCGGTGCATCGGGCGTCATCGGCACCTCTGCTGTGCTAGCCGCTCCTGCAGATGGCTATACCTTTGCCGTGGTGTTTGACACCCACGGTGTGAACCAAAGCTTAATGCCCAACATGCCCTATGACAGCAAGAAAGATTTGATACCTCTGATTTTGGTGGGCACCTCGGCCATGGTCTTAACCTCCAATGTTGGCAACGAGTACAAAACTTTTGCAGATGTGATTGCAGCGGCCAAGGCCAAGAAGAATGTGTCGTTTGGCACCATTGGCAATGGCAGCTTAGGCCACTTGGCCATGGCTTTGTTAGGCAAGAATGCCAGCCTAGAGTTCAACCACATTCCCTACAAAGGCGGTGGCCCTCTGATGACAGACGCAGTTGCAGGCCACGTGCCATTGGCCATGGGCACAGTTTTTTTAAGCAAGCCTCACATTGACAACAAACGCATTCGGCCTTTGGCTGTGACTTCACTGAAACGTGTGCCAGAGTTTCCAGAAATTCCGACCATTGCCGAAGCAGGCTATCCAGGATTTGAAGCGCCGGCTTGGTGGGCACTTTTGGCTTCGGCCAAAACACCGCCCGAGATTGTGAAGCGAATGAACGAAGAGCTGGGCAAGGTTTTACAAAACCCAGAGGTCTCGCAAAGATTAAGTGCTCAGGGCATCGAGATTTCAGGTGGCAGTGTCGACAAAGCCAAAACCTTCATTGACAAGCAAATAGACACATGGGCCAAAGTGGTTCGTGACAACAACATCAAGCCAGATTGACAGGCCAAGCGGCTTTTGAAACAGGGCCTTGCGCCCTGTTTTTTTATGTCTCTTCCGGTGTAATTTCCAAAGCAACTAGCAACCTGGCCACCATGTTGTAAGCCGCAATGGCGGTGGTCAGTTCAACAATTTCAGTCGTATTCAAACGCGATTGCAACTGCCTGAAAAGTGTTTCTTCTACCTTCACACGAAGCGTCATCTGCGCTGCATAGTGCACCACCCACTGAGACATTTCGTCCAAGGCTGGGTCAGTCACGCCATCGGCAGGATTGGCATCAATGGCCCGCTTCAAACCCTCTAATTCAGCTTGTGTGCCGCCTGCTGTTAAGAAGTCAGGTGCATGGTGGTGGTATTCGTAGTGTGCACCTGTTAGCAAGGCCACTGCGCAAATGCCAAGCTCACACAATTTGCGCGGAGCCGATAAACCTGTTCGAACATTGCGCATGTAGACGTTCCATCCGGCCGCAACCGGTTCACTCCACAAGAGTGCTTTGTCCAGGTTAAGCAATGCACCGCCCCTGCGGGCCAAAATGGTATCTACCAATGCTTGGGGTTGAGCAAGTTGCTCTGGCGTCCAGTCAGGAATGCGCATGCTGTGTCCTTTGGTGTTCAGCGGTAATAGGCTTCTACTTTGCCCTTGAGTTTCATGAGCAATGGGTTGCCCTTGCGGTCGAGCGCTTTGCCAGCAGGCACTTTCACCCACCCTTCGCTGATGCAGTACTCCTCTACATCCTTTCGGTCTTTGCCATTGAATCGGATGCCAATATCGTACTCAAAAATAGATGCAACATAGAAAGGACTGCGGGCATCGATGCAGAGGTGGTCAGGCAAATCGGGGCGTGAGTTTGTGTCGCTCATGTCTTTTTAATTTCATCAATACAGAATAGACTTCAATTCTCCAACATTTACAGGCCATTTGCATGACCGCCGCAACGATTGTTGAACGCCAGAGTCAACACACGGTATCCGAGGCACCCCCCCTTGCGGTGCTCGGCCTCTCAGGGACAGCTGCATTGACAGCGTGTGGCGGAGGGGGCGATACGCCCACAACACCCGCCATAGCGCCAGACAACAGTTCTGCCAACCAAGTGGCCCTGACAGATGCCGCTCGTTTTTTGCGGCAAGCTTCGTGGGGCGGTACTGGCAACGAAATCAAAGACCTGGCTGCATCAGGACAACAAGGCTGGCTCAATGCCCAATTCAATGCGCCACAAGGCCAAGCACTCACACGCTGGCTGATTGAAAAAGGCTACAACGACGCTAGCGTAACTGGCAACGTGAATGGCGATGGCGGTTGGGTTTCGGCCATTTGGAGAAAACTGTTCAGCGCGCCAGACTTGTTGAGACAACGGGCCGCATTGGCCTTGTCAGAATTATTTGTCGTATCGCATCTAGGGCTGCCCTTTTCTTGGCGCAATTTTGCCATTGCCAATTATTGGGAAATTCTTGAAACCAATGCCCTGGGTAATTTCAGAACCCTTCTAGAAAGCGTCACGCTGTCATCGGCCATGGGCACTTATCTGAACATGAAGGGCAATCAGAAATACGACGCCAAAACGGGACGTTCTCCCGATGAAAACTATGCACGCGAAGTGATGCAATTGTTCACCATTGGCCTGTACCAGTTGAACATCGATGGCACACTTCAAATGGATTCACAAGGCAAGCCCATTGAAAGCTATGACAACGCAGACATTCAAGGCCTTGCCAGAGTGTTCACAGGTTGGAATACGGCCACTGGCACCGACGCTTCAGGTGAATTAGCCAACGCAGCCTATCGGCATGGCTTGCCCATGATGCTCACGGCCAATTTGCACAGTCCAGAAGAAAAGAAATTTTTAGGCATCACCATTCCAGCAGGCACGCCAGGCGTTGAAAGCTTAAAAATTGCGCTTGACACACTTTTTCAGCACAACAACACAGCCCCCTTCATTGCAAAACAACTCATTCAACGTTTGGTGACCAGCAATCCATCGCCTGCCTATGTTGCACGCGTTGCCAACATATTTGTGAACAACGGTAAAGGCGTTAGAGGCGATATGAAAGCCGTCTGGACCGCCATTTTGTTAGACACCGAAGCGCGCCAAGTCAACGCAGCTTCAAGCTTTGGGAAACTCTCGGAACCGATGGTCAGGCTGCTTCAATGGGGTCACACTTTTCATGCGACATCGACCGATGGCGCATGGACTTTGGGCTACACAGATGCCGAGACCTCATTGGGTCAGATGCCGATGCGATCACCCTCTGTGTTCAACTTTTTCAGGCCTGGCTATGTGCCCCCAAATACCCAAGTGGCATCGCAAAACCTTGTGGCACCAGAGTTTCAAATACTGACCGAGCCCACCGTGGTGGGCTATATCAACTACATGGCGGGCACCGTGAACAATGCGCGCAACATCAAAGCCGACTACAGCACAGAAAAAGCATTGGCCACAGATCCTGCAGCCTTGGTTGCCCATCTGAATCTTTGTCTAGCTTCTGGCGCATTAACCACCAACACCCAAAGCCTCATTGTCAACGCCATCACCAGCATTTCAGCAGCCACTGAAACAGGCCTGCTCAACCGCATCTATGCGGCTGTTCTGATGGTGATGAGCAGCACCGACTACCTCATTCAAAGGTAATGCCATGACACCAAATAAGCATTCCAATTTAACTCGCAGAGGCTTGCTAAAAAGCACGGCCGCGTTGGCCCTGCAGCGCGTTAGCATACCCATGGCTACCAGCCTTGGATTGATGGCCGATGCAGCAGCCCAATCGGCCAACGATTACAAGGCTTTGGTTTGCATATTTTTATATGGTGCCAACGACCACTACAACACAGTCATTCCCTATGACGTAGCCACTCACACCAACTATTACAACATTCGCAAAGGCACACCCACAGCAGGCACTGTCTACGATGGCATTGCGATTGGCCGCAACGCACTTTCTGAAACGGCCTTAAGCACCGCTCTCAGCGGTGGACGGCAAATGGCTTTGAACCCAGAAATGAGCGCCCTGAAAACCTTGTTTGAAAACAAACGAGCATCGATCTTGATGAATGTGGGCCCGCTTGTCGTTCCCACCACCCGCCAACAGTACGACAACAAGTCTGTTCCCCTGCCCCCCAAATTGTTTTCGCACAACGATCAGCAAGCCTATTGGCAGTCCTCCTATCAAACAGAAGGTGGCGCCTCAGGTTGGGGCGGCCGTGCTGCCGATTTGCTCTTAAGCAACAACAGCAAATCGACACTCACGTGTATTTCTATCAATGGCAATGCCCTCTTTTTGTCGGGCCAAAATGCCATTTCGTACCAAATGAGTTCAACCGGTGCCACCACCGTCAACGCCATCAAAGGGAAATCACTTTTTGGCTCGGCCAATTGCGCAGCCGCCTTGCAAACCTTGATCACGCAGTCAAGCTCATTGCCGATGGCCAGCGACTACACCACCGTGACCAAACGCGCGCTAGACACCTACGACGGTATTGTTGCAGCCATCGGCACTGCGGCCAGTGCCAGCATGAATGCACTCTTTCCAAGCGCCGCCACCAACACCCTTTCGGCACAGCTCAAAATGGTCGCCCGCATGATCGAGCAACAATCTGCCTTTGGCATGAAGCGGCAGGTCTTCATGGTGGGCATGGGCGGCTTTGACCTGCATGATTTTTTGCCAACCCAGCATCCTGCCTTGCTGCAAAAATTAAGCACCGCAATGAAAGAATTTGACGATGCCATGACCAGCCTTGGCAAAGGCCCCCAAGTCACAGCTTTTACAGCATCTGACTTTGGTCGCACCCTGACCTCGAATGGCGATGGCTCAGACCATGGCTGGGGCAGCCACCACTTTGTCATGGGGGGTGCGGTCGATGGCGGAAAATGGATAGGCACTGCCCCCGAAATAGGGCTGACGCACAACCAACAAGTCGGCAGTGGGCGTTTGATACCAAGCACCGCTGTGGATCAATTAGGGGCAGAGTTGGCCGCATGGTTTGGTGTGAGTGCGACCGATGTCAAAACGGTACTTCCCAACGCCAAAAATTTTGATCTTTACAAATTAGGGCTTTTCAAAGTATGAGCCGTGATCATTCAGACGTGATATTGGCTTGGCGAATTAAGTTGCCATACTTTGCAAACTGCGCACGAAGTTCAGTTGCCAATTGATCCGGTGAAGTGCCCCGAGGACTTAAGCCCAATCCGAACAGTTGCTCTTTGATGCTGGGGTCTGCCAAGGCCTTTGAAATTTCAGCTTGCAGTTTTTCAACAATGGGTTTGGGCGTGCCAGCGGGTGCCATCATGGCAAACCAAGAGTTGAATTCAAAACCACTCAAACCAGACTCAGACACAGTGGGCACATCGGGAAACTGCGCCAAGCGCTTGGATGTGGTGACCCCTATCAGCCTAAGCTTGCCCGCTTTGATCAAAGAACTGACGGTGGCAATGCCCTGAAATGCAACTTGCACTTCGTGCCCTGCTACACCCACCGCAGCTTGTGTCGCGCCCTTGTAGGGCACATGCGTGAGTTGCACACCCGCTTGAGAGGCAAACAGGGCCATGGCGATGTGTTGCGGACTTCCATTGCCACCCGAGCCATAGTTCAGTTGACCCGGTGATTTTTTGGCAGCTGCAATTAAGTCGGCGGCCGTTTTAATGGGGGAGTCAGAAGGCACCACAACGCCCCACTCCACCGTGGCCACCAAAGAGATGGGCTCAAAATCTTTCAAAATATCCCAAGGCATTTTGGCTTGCAAATTGGGCAGCATGGTCATGATGCTGTCGTTGAAACCGCCCAAGGTATAACCATCGGGTGCCGATTTGGCCACACGGTCTGCACCAATAAGGCCAGCAGCACCCGCTTGGTTTTCAATGGCAATGGCAGCGCCCATATTGCTGGACACTTTTTGCATCACAATGCGCGCGGCGTTGTCTACGGCGCTGCCTGCAGCCAAGGGCACAATCAATCTGATGGGTTTTTGGGGATAGCTTTGAGCCCACACTTGCGAAGCACTGAGCAGGCCAAGGGCCATGCTCAAAACGCCAGCTGTTCGAATAAGGCTACCTAGCTTGATGGCTAAATGACGTCTGTTCATCTCATTGTCTCCTCAACAATTATGTTTGTCGTTGCACAGCCAAAGGCTTGATGTTCAATTGGGCAGCCAAGTCGTTCAATTGTTTCATCAAACTGGGCGCCAACACAATGCCGTGCGCCTCGTTGCTAAGTCGCTTTTCGTGGCTTTGCTCGCCAGGTAACCAGATGCGATCTACCCCTGGCATGCGCTCTGAGCCTCTTAGTTCTCGCACCAGTGTGTCTACGTTTTGTTTGAACTCATTGATCTCACCAAACGCTGAAGGGTCGATGATGGCAATGGCTTGCCCTGTGTTGGTGGTGGTGCTGAAGTCTTTGTTGAAATCAAGCACCTGACTGCCCATGGCGGCACCATTCAATGTGCCAGCCAAAATGCCCACAATGAGAGACAAGCCGTAGCCTTTATAGCCTCCAATGGGCAACAAGAAGCCTTGCTCGCTTTGGGTGGGATCCAACAGCGGCTTGCCTTGCCGGTCAATCATCCAGCCCTCGGGCATCATTTCACCGCGTTGCGCTTTGGCTTTCACTTTGCCATAGGCCGCCACGGTGGTGGCCATGTCCAACACCACCGGCGCTTCATTCAAAGTAGGAATGGCCGCGGCAATGGGGTTGGTTGACAACAGCATGTCCAAGCCGCCCCAAGGCGGCAAGTGGTTGGCATTGCCAACAGCAAAGTACAAGCCAATCATGTCGTGTGGCAAAGCCATGCGGGCATACAAAGATGCAGGACCCGCATGGTTGCTTAATCTGCTGCCAACCCACGCAATGCCTGCGCTGCGCGCTTTGTGAATGGCCAACTCAGTGGCTTTTTTCATGACCAAATGGCCCATGCCGTTGTCGCCATCGACCAAGGCCATGGCCGTGCGTTCTTGAACCACTTTGATGTCTGGATTTAAGTTAATACCGCCCGCCAAAATTCGTTTGGCATAGGGTGCCAAGCGAATCACGCCATGGCCATCTGAGCCTTGCATGTCTGCATCTACCATCAGAGTGGCCACAGTGGCCGCGTCTTCAATGGGCAAGCCCAAGGCCCTCATGGCAGTGGTCGTGAATTGCTCTAACTGCAAGCGCGATGATCTAAGTTCAGACATTTTTCATCCGTTTTTGAAGGGCCAAAACTGCGCATTCAGGACTGGTCAAAATGGGCGTGGTGGTTTTAGCTTGGGCAAGCGTTTGGGCGGCTGCCATTGAAAATTGTGCCAGCATGATCACATCGCAGGCTGGCATTGTTTGAACACCTGCTGCAACCAAACGATGGTGCTCATCGGTTTGACCTTGCGCAAGGGCATCCATGGCATGCGGTACAAAAAGAGAATGCAATTTAACTTGTTGCGCTTGTGCCGCAGCGAGCGCTTTGAACTCCTCGCTCATGGACACGATAGAGGCTGCAAACGTAGCCACCAGGCCAATGTTTAAAACTTCTGCGGCGTTTTGCTTGGATTTCAAAGCCGCACGCAGGGCTTCCACAAACATGGCTTCGTTGGGTTTTAAAGTGGGAATTGCCACTGCTGTTGCTGCTGCTTCAATGGCTTCGCCAAAGGCAGAGCAAGTGAACAAAATACCTTGGCAGCCTGCGCGCTTGGCATATTCAGCCAAGTCAATGAAGCGCTCTACCATGTCGGCGGTCAGATGGCCCGCGGCTGCATGGTCTTTGGACAAACTGTCGTCCAAAATATTTTGCAAAGAAGCTTCTGGCCATAGCTTTTTAAACGATGCATTGACCGGCTCTATTGCAAGGGGGGTGGCATGGATAAGTGCAATTCGCGGAGCAGTCATGGTCTTTTCATTTTAGGCCAACAGTCAACCCCCTAAGGCGGCGTCATCACCCTCCCAATTTGGTCTGACCAATTAGGGTAATCTTGGATAAGAAATACCCTATAAGGGTGGGATACTGCAAAACAGTTTTAGCAGTTTGCCCGTGGTCATTTGAGCCACTGAGGCGTTTTTCTAGGAATTTGCCAATGGCCAGTGTATCGATCCGTACCGTCAAAAAGAACTTTGGCGAAGTCCCCATCCTTCACGGGGTCGATATTGAAATTAAAGACGGCTCGTTCACCGTTTTAGTGGGCCCTTCTGGTTGCGGCAAGTCCACATTGCTTCGCATGATTGCCGGCTTAGAAGAGATCAGTGCCGGAGAAATTCACATTGGCAATCGCCAAGTTAACGACCTGCCCCCCAAAGAGCGCGACATTGCCATGGTTTTCCAAAACTATGCGCTCTACCCCCACATGACCGTTGGCGAAAACATGGCCTTTTCGCTCACCCTTGCCAAACGCCCGCAAGAAGAAATTGACAAAAAAGTAGCCCGTGCCGCCGACATCTTGGCCTTAGGCTCTTTGCTTGAGCGGTACCCGCGCCAACTCTCTGGCGGACAACGCCAGCGTGTGGCCATGGGCCGCGCCATTGTTCGCGATCCCCAAGTGTTTTTGTTTGACGAGCCCCTGTCCAACCTCGATGCCAAACTACGGGTGGCCATGCGCAGTGAAATCAAAGAATTGCATCAGCGCTTACAAACCACCTCCATCTATGTCACGCACGATCAAATTGAAGCCATGACCATGGGCGATCAAATTGTGGTCATGCGCGATGGCCGAATTGAGCAAACCGGATCGCCTCTAGAGCTTTACGACTTTCCATCCAATCAATTTGTCGCAGGCTTCATTGGCTCTCCCGCCATGAACTTCTTGCCAGGCAAATTGCTGGTCAACGCAGGTCAATGCCAAGTTGAACTGAACGATGGTTTAAGACTTGATTTGCCCCACCCTGTTCAAGGCCAGAACGGTCAGCCCGTGGTTTTCGGCACCCGCCCTGAGCACCTTAGCTTGGTCAATGGTGCTGGCATTTCTGCCCAAGTGGCCGTCATGGAACCCACTGGCATGGACACCTTTGTCGCCTGCCGACACGAAGGGGTTGAGTTTTCAGCCGTATTCCGTGAGCGCCATGAGTTTCAATTGGGCAGCACCATTCATCTGCAGCCCGATATGACGCGCTCTCACGTCTTTGATGCAGCCTCTGGCATGCGCCTGCTTGCCTAATTTCCAAATTAATTCATTTTCTGTTTCTCTCTCGTCGCTCAACCACTCAAAAGGAGACATTTCATGGCAAAAATCAATCGACGGAACTTTCTGGAAAGCTCAGCCGGCGTAGCGGCAGCTTCCACCACACTGGGCATGGGTGCCATGGCGGTCAGCCCTGCTGCACAAGCCCAAAATCTAAGCTTCAAACCTGAAAAAGGTGCCAAGCTGCGCGTCTTGCGCTGGAGCCGATTTGTACAAGGCGACATTGACGCCTACATGGCCAACGTGAAGAAATTCACTGAAGCCACAGGTGTTGAAGTCCGTGTCGACAACGAAGGTTGGGAAGACGTGCGCCCCAAGGCTGCTGTTGCCGCCAACACCGGCGCTGGCCCTGACATCATCTTGTCCACCAACGACGATGCCAATTTGTACCCAGAGAAATTACTCGACGTCTCAGACCTGTGCGAGTATTTGGGTAAAAAATACGGCGGCTTCTTCCCTTCATGCCACGCTTACTTAAAACCCGATGGCAAAAAATGGATTGGTGTTCCCCTCGGTGCTGCAGGTGCCATGTTGGTTTACCGCCAAAGTCAAGTCAAAGCTGCAGGCTTTGACACCTTCCCTAAAGACACTGACAACTTCATGAAGTTGTTGAAAGCCCTCAAAGAAAAAGGCACGCCTTCTGGCTTCGCGCTTGGCAATGCCACAGGTGACGGCCTCTGGTGCAACTGGCTCATTTGGGCCTTCGGTGGCAAATTGGTTGATGCCAACAACAAAGTGGTCATTGACAGCCCAGAAACCATCAAGGCTTTGGAGTACGCCAAAGAAATGTATGCCAACTTCATACCTGGCACACTGTCTTGGCTCGACCCCAACAACAACAAAGCCTTCTTGGACGGTCAGATCAGCTTGACCAACAACGGCATCTCGATTTACTACGCCACCAAAACATCAACTGATGAAAAAGTGCGCGCATTGAATTCCGACGTCTTCCACGCGCCCTACCCAGTTGGCCCTGTCGGCACGCCTACTGAGTCGCACCTGTTCTTCAACCAAATGGTCATGAAGTACACCAAGTTCCCCAATGCAGCCAAAGAGTTCTTGCGCTTCATGATGGAAAAAGAGCAGTTCGATCCATGGCTCACAGCCGCTGGTGGTTACATTGCGCCGCCATTGGACTTCTACACCAAGTCAGCCATCTGGACTTCAGATCCAAAGCACACGGCTTATCGCGACGCTGTGAAAAACATGCGTCCTGCAGGCTTCGCAGGCAAGCTGGGTTATGCCTCAGCCGGCGCCGGTGCTGACTTCATTGTGGTCAACATGGTGGCTGAAGCTGCTAGCGGTTCTAAAACACCGAAAGAAGCTGCAGAGCGCGCCCAAAAACGTGCCGAGCGTTATTACAAAGTTTGATTTTTTTATAAACTGATAAGAACCCATGACACCCTTGCTTGAGAGAGTTCAGAACAGCCGCAATGTGCTCGGCTTGATCTTCATGATGCCAGCAGCACTTTTGCTGTTGTTGTTTCTGACTTACCCTCTCGGCTTGGGTGTTTGGCTGGGTTTTACCGACACCAAAATTGGTCGTGGTGGCCAATGGATTGGTTTTGAAAACTACATTTTCCTAATGAGCGACAGCGTCACCCAACTGGCGTTGTTTAACACCATGTTCTACACCACAGTGGCCAGCGTGCTCAAGTTTTTCTTGGGACTTTGGTTGGCTTTGTTGCTGAACAAAAATCTGCGTTTTAAATCCTTTTTCAGGGCCGTTATTTTGCTGCCCTACATTGTGCCAACGGCACTCTCAGCCATTGCTTTCTGGTGGATTTTCGATTCACAGTTTTCCATCATCAGCTGGGGGCTGGTCAAAATGGGCTGGATCGACACCTACATTGACTTTTTAGGTTCTCCTTGGAATGCGCGTTTGGCCACACTGTCAGCCAACGTCTGGCGCGGCGTTCCCTTTGTGGCCATTACCTTGCTGGCAGGTTTGCAAACCATCTCGCCTTCTTACTATGAGGCGTCCGCCATTGATGGTGCCACGCCTTGGCAGCAGTTTTGGCACGTCACCTTGCCACTGCTCACACCCATCATTGCGGTCACCATGACCTTCTCTGTGCTGTTTACCTTCACAGACTTCCAACTGATCTATGTGCTGACACGCGGCGGCCCTTTGAATGCCACTCACCTCATGGCCACCCTGTCCTTCCAGCGTGCCATTTCGGGGGGCGCATTGGGCGAGGGAGCTGCCATTGCCATTGCCATGGTGCCCTTCTTGTTGGCCGCCATTCTCTTTAGTTATTTCGGACTTCAACGCCGCACATGGCAACAAGGCGGCAGCGACAAATGAGCAAAGACACCCAAGACAATGTGGGCATGTCCTATTTGGACAGCAATGCCACCAAGCTTTTCAAAACCTATTTTCCACTCGTGGTGTTTTTGTTCGTCTTGCTCTTCCCGTTTTATTGGATGGGCATCACCGCGTTCAAACCCGACAATGAATTGCTGTCACGCGATGGCAATCCTTTTTGGATCATCAACCCCACGCTGGCGCACGTAGAAAAATTACTCTTTCGCACGGCTTACCCGCAGTGGATGTGGAACACCGTGGTGGTCTCGGTCACGGCCACCTTCTTTTCGCTGTTTGCGTCTGTCTTGGCGGCCTACGCCATTGAACGTTTGCGCTTCAAAGGTGCCAAAAACACAGGCCTGGCTATTTTCTTGGCCTACCTTGTGCCCCCCTCCATCTTGTTCATCCCCTTGGCTTCGGTTGTGTTTGAGTTGGGATTGTTTGACACCCGATTGGCGCTGATCCTCACCTACCCAACCTTTCTGATTCCGTTTTGCACCTGGTTGCTCATGGGTTACTTTAGAACCATTCCATTTGAATTGGAAGAATGCGCCATGATCGACGGTGCCAACCGTTGGGAAATCTTGATCAAAATCATCTTGCCACTTTCAGTACCTGGTCTTATTTCGGCTGGTATTTTTGCATTCACGCTTTCATGGAATGAGTTCATTTATGCACTCACCTTCATTTCATCCAGTGAATACAAAACTGTGCCGGTTGGCGTGGTCACTGAATTGGTCGAAGGCGATGTATACCACTGGGGCGCCCTCATGGCCGGTGCGCTATTTGGCTCACTGCCCGTTGCCTTCATTTATTCGTTTTTTGTCGAGTACTACGTTTCTGGCATGACGGGATCCGTCAAAGAATAGAAAGACTTCAATGCGAATGCTCAAACATTTTTCCTTTGCTTTGGTTTTCAGTTTGAGCTTGTGCAGTCTCACGGCAGGCGCCCAAACTTGGCCCACCAAGCCCATTAAGCTCATCACATCTTCGGCCCCGGGTGGTATTGTTGACATTTACGCCAGAAGGCACCAAGCTCATTTGCAGGCTGAACTGGGTCAGCCGATCATGGTGG
>Ga0214921_10005143_pt1 | contig 18683 bp, 19 predicted proteins | sample LL1505_MetaG_FD_177992 | JGI IMG/M metagenome (GOLD analysis project Ga0214921, IMG submission 177992) | Freshwater microbial communities from Lake Lanier, Atlanta, Georgia, United States - LL-1505 | ecosystem: Environmental > Aquatic > Freshwater > Lake | place: USA: Georgia | collected... | reverse complement strand
GAGTCCTTCCTCCCCAGCCACTCTAATTGTGATCGTCTCCTGCACCTGAACACCTCACCGCATATCGGGCCCACTTGAGTACGCCCACCTATGTTCGCCGCCACAGCGAAGCGCTCGAACCCGACGGTTTGATGATCTTCACCGGTAACGCGATCCCTCTGCTCGCGGCCGGTGTCGCCGAGCAGATGGGTCTCCCACTGGGCAAGGCCCGGGTCGGTAAGTTCTCGGACGGCGAAGTCATGGTCGAGATTCTCGAGAACGTCCGCGGCAAGGATGTGTTCGTGCTGCAGAGCACCTGCGCCCCGACTAATGACAACCTCATGGAATTAATGATCATGGTCGATGCGCTCAAGCGCGCCTCTGCCGGTCGCATCACCGCAGCGATCCCGTACTTCGGCTATGCCCGCCAGGACCGGAGGGTTCGATCGTCAAGGGTTGCGATCAGTGCCAAGGTCGTCTCAAACATGCTTCAGATTGCCGGCGTTGATCGGGTCCTGACCATGGACCTGCACGCCGACCAGATCCAGGGGTTTTTTGATATTCCGGTCGACAACATCTACGCCTCGCCGGTGCTTTTCGCGGATATCGCCCAGCACCGGTTTGAGGACCCGATTGTCGTGTCCCCGGACGTTGGCGGTGTAGTGCGTGCCCGGGCGATCGCTAAACGGCTTGAGTGCGATCTTGCCATCATCGACAAGCGCCGGCCCAAGGCCAACGTCTCCGAGGTCATGCATCTGATCGGTGAGGTCGACGGGCGCACCTGCCTGATCATGGATGACATGGTCGACACCGCCGGTACGCTCACCAAAGCCGCTGACGCGCTCAAAGCCAACGGGGCCAAACGGGTGATCGCTTACTGTACGCACGCTGTGCTCTCGGGTGGGGCCGTTGCCCGGATCGCCTCCAGCACGCTCGACGAACTGGTGGTCACGGACTCCATTCCACTCGCTGCCGACGGCATGGCTTGCCCGCGTATTCGGGTGATCAGTTGCGCCGCTTTGCTGGGCGAGACCATCCTCCGTATCAACCGGGCCGATTCCGTATCCTCTCTCTTCCTGGACGAATAAGCCCCGAGCCCCAGCCCTGCAATTCAGTTTCTTAACCCCCCGGATCCGTGGTCGCGCGGTCTGGGGTATCACTCAGGAGTGTTCCTATGAAAGTCGTTGCAACGACCCGACCTGCGCAAGGCACGAGTGCGAGCCGCCGCCTGCGCCACGATGGCAAGGTCCCCGGTATTCTGTACGGTGGTAAAACGCCGCCGGTACAGCTCGAGATTGAGCACAACCCGCTCTTCCACGCATTGCGGGTGGAGGCCTTCCACGCCTCAATTCTCGACATGGAAATCGATGGCGCGAGCCAGCGAGTTCTGTTGCGCGATGTGCAGTGGCACCCATACAAGCAGCAGGTGTTGCATATCGACTTCCAGCGGGTCGAAGCCGATACCGTGATTCACATGAAAGTGCCGCTGCACTTCGTCAATGCGGATATCGCTCCGATCGTGAAGGCACAGGGCGCCACCCTGTCCCATGTGACCAACGAAGTCGACATCGCTTGTCTTCCAGCCTTCTTGCCGGAATTCATCGAGGTCGACCTGTCCGCGCTGGACTCGACCGCGACCCTGCACGTCAAGGACCTGAAATTCCCCGAAGGCGTCAAGCCGGTTCTGCGCCGCAACGAGAATCCGTCGGTGCTCACGGTCACGATTCCGCCACCAGTGGAAGAAATTGTCGTTGCCGCGGCGGCCGCTCCTGTAAAAGGCAAAGGCAAGGGGAAAAAGTAACGGTCAGTCCCGTACCCGGTAGAGTGGCTGCAGGGGCGGGCTCGCCGTAGGGGCGAGCCTTCGGGGCCTCCCTCCAAATCCGCTCCGCCCGAAACAGCGATGTCGGCAATTCAACTGATCGTTGGGCTTGGCAACCCGGGCACCGAACACGAAACCGACCGTCATAACGCCGGATTTTGGTTCGTTGACCGGGTCGCTGCGGGTGCCGGCATCGTTCTGCGGACCGAGTCGCGCTTCTCGGCCCGGATAGCTCGGGCGACGATTGCGGGTGCGCCGGTCTGGCTGCTCCAGCCGATGACGTGGATGAATCTGAGCGGTCGGGCCATTTCAGCGGTCGCACATTTTTATCGTCTAGATCCCGCGGCCGTTTTGATCGCGCACGATGAGCTTGATCTGGCACCCGGCATTGCGCGGTTGAAGTGGGGTGGCGGTTCAGGCGGCCACAACGGACTCAAAGACGCGACGGCAGCCCTCGGAACCGACGCCTACTGGCGGCTGAGATTGGGTATTGGACACCCGCGCCACCTCTATCCAGGTCGTAAAGACGTCAAAGACTTCGTACTCGAGCGACCGAGCCTTGACCAGCAAACCGCCATCGACTCGGCCCTGCAACGCGCGCTGGACGTCCTGGAACCATTGGTGACCGGCGCCACCGAGCGGGCAGCGCAAAAATTACATACCGAACCGAGCCCCACAACTGCCCCCAAAAGTGCAAAGCCCGCTCAAAATGACGGGCTGGATTCAGTGTGATCTTGAGTCTGAATCTGATTCTGAAAACCGTGCCCCTCACCCGTTTCAAATTTCCCTTCCGGAAGCCGCCATGTTCCTGCGTGTCCTGAAATTCCTGACAACGATCTGGCTCACGACCTCATTGCTCGGAGGGTGTCTCAGGAACGACCCTCCTGGCCCTCCAACCGGGTTGACTGTCAAAGCCGGCGAATCGAGCGCCGTCGTGACCTGGGCAGTTGATCCGGAGGTGGAGTACTGGCTCTTTTATGCCCCCAAAAGCGTCGCCCCGACGACGACGGACATGAGCAAAGGGTGGACCGATCTGGCGGGGGGTAGCGTCGTTATCCGCGTGCAGTCACCCGCCACCGTGATCAATTTGACCAATGACACGGAATACGTCTTCACCGTGAATGGCCGTGTCAGCGGAGGACCGGGGGGCAAAGGCGCGACCCTGAACTACGCTACACCAAGAGCGGGCGGCGGCGAATGGACATCGAGCCAGTCAGGTTCCCAGGAACTGCGGGCGGCGACCTATGGTGGCGTCTATGTTGCAGCGGGCTTGCGCGGCGCACTCGTCACCAGCCTTGACGGGATCAAGTACGAGTCGGTGAATTCGACGACCGACAGCAATCTACACAGCGCCACATTTTTGGGGGGTTACAAGCTGGTGGGCGACGGAGGGACGATCCTCGTTAGCTCAGATGCCAAAGATTGGAAAGCGCTGGGCTCGGAGACGACCAAAACAGACCGGGATTTGTACGGAATCGGAAACAACGGGCTTGCCACTACGGTGGCGGTCGGAGCCAGCGGCACAATTGTGGTGAGTACAGACGGGGCGACCTGGAAATCCGCTGATAGCAAGACGAGCAACCACCTATATGGCGTTGCCTACAGCAGCCTGAAAGGTGGCCTCTGGATCGCTGTCGGTGCGGGCGGCGTCATGCTGAAGAGTCAAGATGCGTTTGACTGGACTCCCATTGATTTGGGAACCACAGCGGATCTGCGGGGTGTGGATCTGCGGGGCGTGAGCTACGCGCTGCTGCCCCTGGCAACTGGTCAGTCCACGGCGACCAGCGTATTCGTCGCAGTCGGTTCGGGAGGCACGATTTTGACGAGCGCTGATGGTTCGATCTGGACCCGCAGCACGGACCCGATCAATTCACAAACCGGCACTCCCGTAAACCTCTCTACGGTGAACTGGAACGCGATTACCTACGGCAAGCAGTTCGTTGTCGTGGGTAGCGGTGGGAACATTCTTACCAGCAAGGACGGCAACACCTTTACTGCGAGTGCCCAAACCGGAACCACCGAGGATCTTCATGCCGTCGCGCGCGGATACCTCGGCTACTCAGCGGCTGGCGCCGGGGGTACCGTCTTGCTTTCCAAATAAGGACGCTTTATGAGTTTGCGATGCGGCATTGTCGGACTGCCCAATGTGGGCAAGTCCACCCTCTTCAATGCCCTGACCAAGGCGGGGATCGCTGCCGAGAACTATCCGTTCTGCACGATTGAACCCAATGTCGGAATCGTTGAAGTCCCCGACCCACGCCTGATGGCGCTTGCCACCATCGTCAAGCCGCAAAAAATCCTGCCGGCGACCACTGAATTTGTGGACATTGCGGGCCTCGTGGCGGGCGCCAGTAAGGGGGAAGGTTTAGGCAATCAGTTTCTGGCCCACATCCGCGAAACCGATGCCATTTTGAATGTTGTGCGCTGCTTCGATGATCCGAACGTGATCCACGTTTCGGGCCGAGTCGATCCAATTTCTGATATCGAAACGATCCAGACCGAACTGGCCCTGGCGGACCTGGCAACCGTCGAGAAGCAGCATGCCCGCTCGGTCAAACTCGCTAAATCCGGTGGCGACAAAGAGGCCAAACGCCTGGTCGAGGTGCTTGAGAAATGTCAGATCCAGCTCAATCAGGCGCTGCCAGTGCGGGCTCTCGACTGGAGTCATGAGGAGCTCGAAGTCTTGCGGCCCATGTGCCTCATCACGGCCAAACCGGCGATGTTTGTCGGCAATGTCAAAGAGGACGGATTCAGCAACAACCCGCACCTCGATCGACTGGCGGCATTTGCCGCATCGCAAGGCTCGCCGATGGTCCCGATCTGCGCCGCGATCGAAGCGGAGATGGGCGACATGTCGAGCGAAGACCGGGCGCTGTTCCTCGCCGATATGGGGATGGAAGAACCGGGCCTGGACCGCTTGATCCGCGCCGCTTTTTCACTCCTCGGTCTGCAGACCTACTTCACCGCCGGCGTCAAAGAGGTCCGGGCCTGGACGGTACCGATCGGCGCGACCGCGCCCCAGGCGGCAGGCGTGATTCACACCGATTTTGAGCGCGGTTTCATCCGCGCAGAAGTGATTGGGTATCGGGACTTTATCGCCTGCGGCGGTGAGAACAAGGCCAAAGAAGCCGGAAAAATGCGCCTAGAGGGCAAGGAATACATCCTGCATGACGGGGACGTCATGCATTTTAGATTTAACGTCTGAGGGCACCGCCCTCGAAAGGGCTCAACCCTTCGGTGCGTTGGCCCGAATCGGTTGATCCCACTTGGAGCGCAGATCACGCCAAGCGGCGCGCGGATCCGAGGTGGCCGCAGCCTCGGTTTCGGGGGCATTCGCGTCCAATGCTGGCGATTGATTCGGCAAGTCTTCCCCAACGCGTGCTACGTTTGTAGTCGAGTATTTGCCCACCGTTTCAGTCGCGTTTGCATAGGTGCCCAAACCAACGGAACGGGACAAACGGGCAGAAATATCCATGGCGCCCGCGGACGCCGCCACCCCACTCGGTTCTGATGGGTTAGCAGCCTGCACCATGAAGGCATTCGAACTGCCACTACGGGATCCACCCGAAGAAGCGCCGGACTCACTGCCAGCCCCGCCGGTCTGAGTGCCCAAGGCACTACCGCCAAGGTCGGCCCCGGCACTGCCGCTCATCATGGGGACCGACAGCGCCCCGGTGATGCTGCCTGCCGTGGTGCTCAGACCAACCGAGTCCGATAGCGCAGAAGATTGGACCAAACGAGCCGTCGAAGCCACTGCCAGCGCCGACGCGACACTGACCACGCCTGAATTGGTACTACTCGCAGCCCGTAGCCCAGCCGCTCCGACCCCTGACAGGTCAACCTCTAAACGCCCAGCATGAAGCAGTGCGTTGTTTACCGTGCTCTGACCAGACCCTGGAAGAGCTCCCTGCAGCGCGATTGAAGCCCCGCCGAATCCGATCGGAGCGCCCGCTGGACCGGATGCTGAACGGTCCAGGGGTGCGGTTCCAACGCCACCCCCTGACGCGGCAAACCCCTCGGAATCCATGACCCCAGAGATCGCCGATCCTTGGGACGTCGAGAGGACGTTCGCCAATGCAGCAGCTGGACCTGGCAACTCGCCCGCAGCAGTCCCGGCCGAGGAATCCACCCCAGGGTTCGTGATGGTTGCGCCAGATCCGTTCTTCAGTCCGCCGTTGGCCCAGAGGGCTGCCGCCTGCGCCAATTCGACCGCCTTTGCGACTGCGCCAGAAGCCAAGACGGTGGCGACTTCAGTCGTGAGCGCGCCGTCAATCGAAACATTTGCATCAGGAGCGGTCGGGGTCGCCGCGATACCGGCAACATTTGCCGAATCAGCGGCAAGCCCTTGGGTCAAATCAACGGAGTTCCGGACTTCGGATTCCGGATCACCTGACTTGACAGACCCGGTGCCAGCCGACGACCCAGTGCCATTGGTAAGAGGGGTTAAATCATCGCCAGTCTCAGCCGCCCCGGCCGGCGTTTGCGACTCGCCGTTCTGCGAGCGCAGTCGCACACTGTTGTCCGCGACTTCTGCTGCTTGCCGTACGGCCGCCTTTGACGAATCTGCATCTTTTAATGCCCGAGCGAACAACGCGAACGAATTCCCATCTACGCGCACTGGATGGAGCGATTTAAAGGGAACAGCGTCCGATTTCGACAGCTTGGGCACAACAGTGGTCATAACGCAATCCAGGTGGAACACGTGGTTGGGGAGTTAATTTCAAGCAAAAAAAATGCCATTCAATCCACGTGGCCCACGGCGCGAAGGATTTTTTCCGGGGTGATCGGCTGCGACCAAACCTGAGCGTGCAATGGCGCAAGCGCATCATTGATGGCGTTCATGACCGCCGCCGGCGCGCCCGCGGTCCCAGCCTCGCCCGCACCTTTAGCGCCGAGTTGGCTACTGCGCGTTGGCGTCTGCACATGGGCCACCTCGATATCGGGCATCTCCGCGCACATCGGGACCAGGTAGTCCGCCATGCTCGCGTTCCGCATCAGGCCCTCGTCGTCATAGAGACACTCCTCGAGCAATGCCCCCCCGAGCCCCTGGACGATCGCGCCACGGATCTGCTCATCGACCAGGCGCGGGTTGATGACCCGACCGCAGTCTTCCACGGCCCAGTGCTTCAGGAGTTTCACGAACCCAGTCTGCGGATCCACTTCAACATAAGAAGCCTGAACACCGTTGGTAAAAATGAAGGGGTAGTCACGCTGGGCGTAGTGGCGGGTCACCATCAGCTCAGGGGTGAAGTCATTGGGCAAGGTGTCCGAACGGAAATAAGCAACGCGGCCAAGTTCGTCAAAGGGCAAGAGGGGCTCGAAGCTGGTGGCATCAACGACCTGGCCACGACGGATCGCCAAGGCGCTCAGTTCACGTTTCAGAATGACCGCGCCGACCTTGAGAATGTTGGCGCGCAAAGCTTGCCCTGCAAGGAGGACTGCCTCACCCCCGATCCCCGCACCGCGCGAGGCCCAGGTACCCCCGCCATAGGGGGTAATGTCGGTATCACCTGTAATTACCCTGACGGACTCGAGGTCCACCCCGACTGCGTCGGCCGCGATCTGGCGGAAGATCCCGTCGTTGCCTTGGCCCTGTTCGCCCACCCCGATCAACAAGGTCACAGCACCGGACGGATCGAGACGCATGGTCGCCCCATCCTGCGAGGCAATACGGGCGCCACCAACGCCGTAAAACGCAGCGCTCGGGTTGGTGAGTTCGATCAACGTGGCGAAACCGATGCCACGATAAATACCCTGACCACGCAAGCGCTCACACTCGGCCTTGAGCGCGTCGTAACCCATCATCCGTTCGAGCTTATCGAGACACGCTTCGTGCGAGAGCGATTCCAGACGGATACCGCTGGCACCCGTTGCGGGATAGGCATCATCGGGGATCACATTCAGCCGGCGGATTTCGAGCGGATCCATGCCGATTTTTCGAGCTGCGAGATCGACCAACCCCTCGGTCACCGCACACGCGATTGGATGGCCCACACCCCGGTACTGGCAAGTTGGGGTCTTGTTCTGAAACACCACGTTCAGATTCGCACGATAGTGTTTGTGTTTATAGGGACCGCCGACCAGGTTCACGACCTGGTTGCCCTCGATCGCACTGGTTCTTGGAAACATCGAATACGGACCGATACCGGTCAGATCATCGATCTCAAAAGCGAGAATTTCGCCATCCCGATTCACCGCCGCGCGCGCCTTGACCCGATGGTGTCGGGCATGGATGTCACTTGTGAAGGACTCCAGGCGATCGGCCACAAATTTGACGGGCCGCCGACAAAGGATCGATAACGCGACCGTCGCGAAATCGTCCGGATAAGCGTGGACCTTGATGCCGAATGAACCACCCACATCTTTACAAATGACGCGGATTGATGATTCTGGCAAATCAAACTGACGCGAGTACAGGTCCTGCATCATGTGCGGGGCCTGAAAAGAGTGGTAAACCGTCAGCCGCTGCTCCGCGGGGTTCCAGTCAGCGATCTGACTGCGTGGCTCGAGCGTAACCCCAGTGTGACGGCCAAACTCAAAGGTCGATTCGACGATCGCATCCGCCTGCGCAAACGCCTGGTCCACTTCGCCTACATTCAAACTCCGGGAAAAGCAGAGGTTGTCGCCAAGTTCGGGATGAATCAGCGGCGTCGCTTCATCGAGCGCGGTCTCGATGTCGACCACCGGCAGCAGGCGCTCAAAGTCGACGTGAAGGTGCTGCAACGCGTCCTCGGCCTGCTCCCGGGTCTCGGCTACGATGGCCACGACCGGCTCACCTTGCCAACATGCACGATCGATCGCGAGCGGATACTGCGGCGCCGACTTCATCCCGGCAAGGTGCGCCAGAGTCGCCACCCACGGTTTACAGATCCGCGCCAGGTCGTGCCCGTCGGCGACCATGATCACCCCCGGCATTGCCCGTGCGGCGTCCGCATGGATCGCGAGAATCCGGCAGTGGGCGACTTGACTCCGCCAGAACACCACATGCGCCATGCGCGGCAGTTCAATATCGTCGGTATAGGTCCCCTGACCCTGGACAAGCCTTCGGACACTTGGACGATCAGAATTCGCGCCGATGTAACGCGGGTCCTCGGTGAGAGCATGCAAGGGCTGATTGCCCTGATCGACCCGAGTCGGGCGCTCTTCGGTGGTCTCATGCGCGTTCATTGGCCGGCCTCCTTCACCGCAGATCCAGCGGACCCAGTAGCCCCAACAAACTCGGTACGACCCGCACGTCGAGCAAGGGTTTCGCAGATGGCCTCAACAATGGCGTGATACCCAGTACAACGACAGTAGTTTCCACTCATCCATTCACGGACTTCAGCCCGGGTGGCGTCGGGCTTGTTCTCCAGCAGCTCTTTAGCCGCCATCACCATGCCAGGCGTGCAGAAACCGCATTGCAGCGCGGCATGACGGATGAAGGTGTCCTGCAAATCACGCACGTCGCCGTCTTCGCTTAGGCCCTCAATAGTCCGAACCCGAGCACCATCGGCCTGGACTGCAAGCGTCAGACAACCCCGCACAATCTTGCCATTCACTTCGACCGTGCAGGCGCCACAAACTCCATGTTCACAGCCAAGGTGAGAGCCCTTGAGACCGAGCTCACCACGGACAAAATCAACCAAATGGGTTCGTGGCTGCACATGTCGCTGCGTCCGCTGACCGTTCACGGTCAGATCAATGCCTTGTAATTCGGCCATCACGAATCCTGTTCAAAACATTAAAATTTTCCGCGCGACTAAGCCATCAAGGCCGAGCGGCTGGCATGGGCGGCGGTCAAGAGCCTTCGGGTCAACACGGTTGCGAGATGGTTTTTAGTCTGACTCGAATGCGTCAGATCCGGCAAGGGATCGAGCTCGCCCTTCAGCGAAAGGAGCGCGATCTCAATCGTGGTCTCGTCAAGAACTTTTCCGCTCAGCAACGCTTCAGTCCGGGGCGCCCTCAAGGGAATCAAACCCATCCCCAGAAATCCAAGACGAACCCGCTGTGCAACCAGCCCATCAAATCGCGCCGCAACAGCCACACCAGCAACCGCGTAGTCGCCATGCCTGCGGGCCAGTTCATCAAAGGCAAACCATTCCCCGGTTGAGGCAATGGGGACTTCGGCAGACACAACGATCTCATCAGGCTGCAAATCCGTCGTGTACAAATCCAGAAAGAAATCGGTCGCCGCAATCCTGCGCTGGCCAGCGGGCCCTTGGACGGTGATGACGCCCTCCATCGCGACCAGGCAACAAGGCCACTCCGCGGCAGGGTCGCCGTAGGCAATCGATCCACCCCACGTTCCAGAATTCCGAATCGCCCGATGCGCGATATGAGGAACCGCAGCGGTCAAGAGCGGTGCATGCTCAGCCACCAGCGCCGACGACTCAATCTCCGAATGTGTCGTCATCGCGCCGATCCGCAACCAATCACCAACCCGCTCGATACCCCGCAAGGCATCAATCCCGGCGATATCAATCAGGAGCGCAGGCTCCGACAGTCGCATATTGAGGGTAGCCAGCAAGGTCTGTCCGCCGGCCAGAATGCGGGCGTCATCGCGGTGGGTCTGCAGCAGAGCCAAGGCCTCTTCGACCTGATGGACCTTTACGTACTCGAAAGGAGGCGACTTCATCGGAGTAGGAGCCCTGCAGTATTGAACATGAGAATAATCATCATCCGGAAAACAATCGAGACCCGAGCCAAACGCTGAACGCCGTCGAAACCACTCCCATCACGAACCAGAACAACCTGGGGAATTCGGCGGCCAGTGGACTTGACTCAACCGGTATGGCGCTTACCAGACTGGCGGACTCCGCCAGCACCGTGGAGGGGTGCGCGGAGGGGTGCGCGGAGGGCGCCTCATTGGAGGCCGAGGATGGCTCGGGCAGTGGCACCTCAGCCAAGACGGTCCCAACCTCCTCCGTCGGGGCCAAATGCGCGCGGAGCGCTGCAAAGAACTGATCCGCCAATTGGCGTGCGGAAGCATCGAGCAGCCGCCCGCCAATCTGGCCCAGTTTGCCTCCCACGGATGCCTGCACGGTGTAAGTCACGCGCGTCTGACCACCCTCCTCTATGAGTTCAACCTGTGAGCGGCCGGACGCCATTCCGGCAGCGCCGCCCGAACCCTCAAAACTCATCAGACAGCGTTCAGGCGCAACCACCTCGGAGAGCGTCAGTGTGCCGTTGAATCGAGCCCGAACGGGTCCGAGCTTGATCATCACCCGCGCCCGCCGAACGGTGTCCGACTCGTTAACAACCTCTTCACAGCCCGGGATGCATGCCTGCAAAACCGCTGCGTCGTTGAGCGCGTCCCACACCTGGGCTCGCTTGGCCTCCATGACCACTGCGCCAGTCAGTTCCATTGCATGCTCAATTGCGGGTTATTACGGATGGCCATGCTGACCAGATGATCAATAAGCTTAGCCATGGTTGACATGTTGGTAAATAGCCTGCACCCCCGGACTAACCCTGAAGCCGCTCCGGCATTGGTGGTGCAGTCGCGTTTGCCCCGACGCCGTTTGCCCGTCGCAGAACGCGAGCGACAGATCGTGACTGCCGCAATCAGTTACTTTGCCGAGCACGGCTTTGCCGCCCAGTTGCGGGACCTCGCATCCGCGATTGGCGTCACCCATACGCTTGTTTATCACTACTTCCCAACCAAACAAGCGTTGGTGGATCGGGTGTACCTCGAGGTGATTGCTGGAAGGTGGAAGCCGGAATGGGAAAAACTTCTCGACGACCGCGCGATTGCCGTCCCCGAGAAGCTAGTCCAGTTTTATGGCGACTACGCCCGCACGGTACTGACCCGCGAATTCGTGCGGATCCTGGTGTTTTCCGGCCTCACCGACCGCAGCATTACGGACCGATTCTTTAACATGCTCAGCGAGCGACTGTTCCCGCGCCTGATCCGGGAGACACGTCGATTTCGAGGCAGCCGAAGCCGCGCGAAGCCCAGTGCGCGTGAACACGAACTGCTGATGGGGCTTCATGGCGGCGTCTTCTACGGAGGTCTGCGCCGCTTCGTCTACGACCACGATATTGGTGGCAAGCAAGCCCTCGATGATGAATCCCTCATCACCGACCGCGTGTACAGCTATCTCAATGCCAGTCGGTCGCTTGCGCCAGCTGGCCCCGCCCCTTGAATCAACGAAGGAAATCCCCATGGCGCTCACGCTGAACCACTTCTCGATCCGAACGATGGATCTGGACCGCACACGGGATTTTTATGAACGGGTGCTCGGCCTCACCGTGGGCCCACGACCTGATTTCCCATTTCCCGGACTCTGGATGTATCGGGGCGACCATGGCGATGTGGCGAATGCCGTTGTCCACATCATTGGGATGGACCCCAATGATCCAGACGGCCTCAAGCGCTATCTTGGTGACCGCGATCTATCTTCGCTGCAGGGCAGCGGCGCATTGGACCATGTTGCGTTTTTCGCAGATGGGCTGAGCGAGATGTTGGCCCACCTGAACGCGATCGGCGTCGTACCACGAGAGAGAACCGTTCCATCAATTGGATTGCATCAGCTCTTCCTGGATGATCCCAATGGGCTCGTGGTTGAACTGAACTATCCCGCAGCCGAAAAAGCCAGTATGGCTTGAATTTATTTGTAAACACCCGAGGAGACCAAACTATGAACACATCGATTCCCAAACCAACGCCGAACCCTGAGCACTCGACGTCTCATGCCGACCAGCATGGCGCCCCGCAGGCCAACATGCATGCGACCTCGCGTCGCCGCCTCTTGCAAGCAGGCGCTGCGGGGACGGTTCTGGCGGGTGCACCGTTCGCGATCAATATCGTTCGCGCGCAGGGCGCGCCGATCAAGATTGGTTTTCCAACCCCGCTCACGGGTGCCTTCTCTGCAGAGGCGCAGGATCAGGTTCGGGCGGCCGAACTCGCGGTCAAAGAGTTCAATGACGGCGGCGGATTCAACGGGCGCAAAGTTGAACTGCTGGTTCGCGATGACAAGCTGAACCCGGGCGAAGCGGCCTCCAGAACCCTCGAACTGATTGAAAAGGACAAGGTCGATTTCATCGTCGGCTCACTCTCGGCAGCGACCCAACTCTCGATCAACGCGGTCACCCGCGAGCGCAAGGTCATTTTCAATTCGATCAGTCAGAGCGACGCCATCAATGAAGCGAAAGACTGGAGCCCCTACACCTTTCACGAGGCGCTTAATCCACATATGACCGCGGGCGCTGTGGCGCGATATGCATTTCCAAAATATGGCAAGAAAGTGGTCTACCTGACTGCAGACTACGCCTATGGCCATGAAATGGTGCGCGGTTTCGAGCGGGCCGGCAAAGCCCTTGGGGTCACCACATTGGCCGATATCCGCCATCCGCTCGGTGCTGCCGATTACTCGGCCTTTCTGCCCCGAATCCAGGCACTCAAGCCGGACATTCTGGTGCTGTGCAACTTCGGTCGAGACCTCGTGAATTCAGCGAAACAGGCAACGGATTTTGGCCTCAAAGAAAGTACCCGTCTGGTCGCCCCGGTCTTGCTCTTCACCTCGCGGGTTGCGGGCGGCGCTGATGCATTTGAGGGCGTCGTTGGCGGTACCTCGTACTACTGGGGAATGGAAGATTCGATCCCGGCCGCGAAAGTCTTCAATGATAAATTCCGCCGCGCCTACGGCGGCGCCGTGCCCTCGGACTATGGCGCTCTGGGCTATGCCGGCGTGCGCAGTGTGTTGCAGGCGGTGGTTAACGCCAAGTCGACCGATTCAGACAAGGTCGCGGATGCGCTCGGGCGCCTGGAATACAACTGGTACAAGGGCAACCAGTTCTATCGCAAGTGCGATCACCAGTCGGTGCAGTCAGTGATCATCGTTGAGTCCAAATCCAAAGGGATGAAAGACAAGAACGATGTCTTCTCGGTCGCCAGCATCGAAGCCCCCAGCGAATCAAACTTGCGGTCCTGCAGCGAGCTTGGGCACAAGGGCTGATCATGAGACCTTGAAGGGCGCGACGGATCGTGGTTGAACTCACACCCCAGCTGCTCGGGTTGCAACTCGTCACCGGCATTGCGCTGGGAGCGATTTACGCCTTGCTCGCCGTTGGGTTGTCGCTCATCTTCGGCATGCTGACGGTGGTTAACTTCGCCCACGGCGCATTCTTCATGGTCGGGGCTTTCCTGGGCATTTACTTCCAAACTCTGACCGGAAGCTTCGCTCTGAGCCTCGTGATCACGCCGCTGGTGGTGGGTTCAGTTGGCATGCTATCGGAGCGTTTTTTAGTACGACCGCTTTACGGTCGCGGGATCGATTACCCGCTCTTGCTGACTTTCGGGCTGAGTTATGTGCTGATTGAATTGATGCGCGTTCTGTTCGGCATCGAAGGGCTCCCGTCTTCGACACCTGCCGTGCTGCGTGGTTCCGTTGATTTGGGGATCGGCCGATTCCCGCTCTATCGTCTAGTCCTGATCGGCGCAACCGCGGCGGTGGTTCTAGGCCTTTGGCTGGTGATTGAAAAGACACGTTTCGGGCTCATCATCCGGGCGGGCTCCCGTGACCCCGAGATCGTACGAGTGCTTGGAGTCGACGTGGCCAAGGTCTGGTTACTCGTATTCGGGCTTGGTACCGCCATCGCGGGGCTGTCGGGTGTGTTGGCAGCACCGACCCGCGCGGTCAACCCCGAGATGGGAATCACCGTGCTGGCCGAGTCCTTCGTCGTGACCGTCGTCGGGGGGATGGGATCCCTGATGGGCGCGGTCGTCGCCGGCCTTCTGGTCGGTGTGGTTTTCAGCATGACCTCGCTCCTCGCGCCCGAGTTCGCTGAGTTATCGATCTTCGTGCTGATGGCATTGGTGTTACTCGTTCGTCCGCAGGGCTTGTTCGGCAAAGCCGGGCTGATGGGGTAGGGGCGGCCAATGAACGAGCTGCGTGGCCCAATCACACCCGTCATGGCACCCCGACTCACGCCCTTACTGACACTGATTTCACGACATCGGGTCGTCTCTGTCCTATTGTTTCTGCTTGTTTTTCCGTGGCTGATGCCCTACGAGGCACTTGCCGTCAACATTCTGATTTTTGGTCTTTACGCGGTTGGATTCAACCTGCTTTTTGGCTACACCGGCATGCTGTCATTCGGCCATGCCGCGTTTCTGGGGGTCGGCAGCTACCTGACTGGCATGTCGATCGTCCACGCCCACCTGAACTGGCTGCTGGCGATTGCAATCGGTGTCGGTGCGGCGGGGCTCGTCGGTGCACTCATGGGCCATCTTGCGATCCGCACCCGAGGCATTTACTTCTCGATGGTGACTCTGGCACTGGGGCAAATCGTCTACTACGGCTTTTACAAAGCCGAGCGCTGGACCGGTGGCGAGAATGGTTTGCGCGGTGTGACCGTTCCCGCTTTTGAATTGGCGGGATGGACAATCGACTTTACCAACCCAGTTACCAAGTACTACATCATTCTCGGATTTGTCGCGATCGCACTCGGCCTCGTCTCGCGCATCCTTGCTTCGCCCTTCGGGGCTGTGATCGAGGCCATTCGAGAGAACGAAAAACGAGCGGCCGCCTGCGGCTATGACGTCGCCCGATCGAAGCTCTTGGTATTCGTACTTTCTGCAACGATCTGTGGGTTAGCGGGTTCGCTACGCGCGCTTCATCTCTCGGTCGTCCCAATTGATTCTTTGCACTATCTGCAATCTGGGCAAGCCGTGATGATGTGTTTGTTGGGCGGCATGGGGACTTTTTTTGGACCCTTTGTCGGGGCGGCCGTGTTCTTGTATCTCGAAGATGTCGTCACAACGCTGACGCGACACTGGATGGCCGTGGTCGGCACGATCTTTATGGTGTTTATCCTGTTCTTCCCGCGGGGTATCTGGGGCAGCCTGATCGCACGCTGGGAACGTGCGACAACGCCATCGGCGCAGACATGAACGCCCCATTGACCCAACGCCAAGCGACCAACGCGCAGGCTGACATCCTCATCGAGGCACGTCACATCAGCCGACAATTCGGCGCGTTTCAGGCGCTGACCGATATCTCCGTGCAGTTTCGGGCCAAGCATCTGTGCGCGATTATTGGCCCCAATGGGGCCGGCAAGAGTACGTTCTTCAATATTCTGAGCGGCGCGATCGCGCCCAGCTCGGGCTCCGTGCTGTTTCAAGGCCAGGACATCACGGGGCTCGAGCCGCACGAATATGCCCGCCGCGGGATCGCCAAGAGTTTTCAGATCACCAATGTCTTCAAGCAACTGAGCGCTCACGAGAACGTTCGGGTTGCAGTGCAAATGCGTCATGCGCGTTTTGATTTCTTCAGCCCCCGCGCCAAGTTAGCGGGAGTGGCGCAAACGGCCCAGGGGCTCCTTGAGCGGGTTGGTCTGGCGAGCCTCGGTCAAAAACCGGCCGGCGATCTGGCTCATGGTCAGCAGCGTTCGCTTGAAGTGGCGATGGCACTGGCTGCCGATCCGCAACTGCTCTTGATGGACGAGCCCACCGCGGGGATGTCGCCAGAAGAGACCACGGTTATGATGGATTTAATTACGGAGCTCGCAGCGGAAAGGACGGTGATCCTGGTCGAGCACAAAATGAAACTCGTGATGGGAATCTGTAAGACCCTGATCGTGTTGCACCATGGGCAGTTGCTCGCCCAGGGTTCGCCCGAGGACATTCAGGCCAATGAAGAAGTCCGTCGCGTCTATCTAGGACAAGGCTGAATTCGGATGACCCCCCCGCGCGCTCCAGGCAATCCCAGCCCGCTCTTGTCGGTCGAAAATCTCAACGCTTGGTACGACCGGAGCCATGTCGTACAAAACATCGCGTTCACGGTCGGTCGCGGCGAGATTGTCACCCTGATGGGGCGCAACGGCGCAGGCAAAACCACCACCCTACGGACGCTGATGGGGCTGCTCGTACGCCGATCGGGCACCGTCGTTTTTGATGGTCAGGCGCTGCACGAGCAGCCGGCTCATGTCCGCTATCACCACGGACTGGCCTATGTGCCCGAAGATCGTCGGATCGTCCCGAGTCTCACCGTTCGGGAAAATCTGCTCCTAGGCATCATCGCGAGTGCCGATCGCGGCGAAGCGGACTCCCGGATTGACGCCATCGCCGACACCTTCCCGCGTCTCAAAGAGCGCCTGAGTCAGGAGGCCACCTCGATGTCGGGCGGCGAGCAACAGATGCTCGCGATCGCCCGCGCACTGATGGCAAAACCACAGATGATTCTGCTCGATGAACCCTCCGAAGGCATCATGCCGGTGCTCGTGGATGAGATGTTCGAGCTCTTCCTTTCAATGAAAGCGTCGGGCACTTCGATTCTGCTGGTCGAGCAGAACGTCGAACGCGCGTTGACGATTTCCGACCGAGCCTACATCATGGATCAGGGTCGAATGGTCCACGAGGGCAGCGCATCGGCGTTGCTGGCTCAACCCGAAATTCAAAATCGCTACTGCGCCGTTTAATGAAAACCGATCGCCTGCCACCGATTGCGCCCACGCAGTGGACACCTCCACAGCGTGATTGCGCCCAGGAGATCATGGATGGGCCGCGCAAAGCGCTGGTCGAACCCTTCATTCCGATGCTACGCAGCCCCGAGCTTTGCACCCACGCGCAACGCCTGGGTGAGTACCTGCGCTATCGTAGCGTCATCGGACTGCAATTGTCAGAACTGGCCATTCTTGTGACAGCACGGTACTGGTCGCAACAGGTTGAGTGGTCCATCCATGCGCCGATCGCGATTCGCGAAGGCATTTCAGAAGCGGTGGTGACCGCCATCGCAACCGGTCAAGACCCGGTATTTGAAGATCCGAATCAAGCACTCGTCTGGACATTTAGCCGGCAGATCCTCGCGCATCAATCGGTCGACGAGCCCACCTGGGCGCGCGCAATCGATGCCTTTGGCGAACAAGGGGCCGTCGATCTGCTCGGCGTTGTTGGTTATTACACCATGCTCTCGATCATGATGAACGGGTCGCAAACCCCACCGCCGGCGGGGTCCACGATGCGGCTGCCGAACCTCTCGTCCAGCGCAGATCGAGCCGATCGAGCCGATTGAGTCACGCGCTTACTGAATCTGAATCCTCAGTTCACCCAAACCAGCGACCGCGCCCACCATCAAATCACCTGATTTGACGGCACCAACCCCCTCGGGTGTGCCGGTAAAGATCAGATCGCCCGGCTGTAACTCCCAGGCGGCCGAGAGGTGCTCAATGATCTCGGGGATCTTCCACATCAACTGCTCAGTTGTGCTCTTCTGACGCGACTGCCCATTGATGTCGAGACGGATCTCGGCGTGCTCGACCGAACCCGCTTCGGCCGCCTTGGTGATTGGACCCATGGGTGCGCTGTGATCAAAGCCTTTGCCAATGCACCAGGGGCGACCCTGCTTCTTCATCTCGCCCTGCAAGTCGCGCCGCGTCATGTCTAAGCCGACGGCATAACCATACACATGTGCCATCGCCTCACTGGCGGGAATGTCGCGGCCACCCTTGCCAATCGCGACCACCAACTCAATCTCGTGGTGCAAGTTCTGAGTCAGGCTCGGGTACGGCATCTGACCGGTCTCACCATCGGCGACAAACACGAGTGCATCCGTCGGCTTCAGAAAGAAGAACGGCGCTTCGCGACCGCTAAACCCCATTTCTTTGGCGTGTTCTTCGTAATTGCGGCCCACACAATAAATGCGGTGCACCGGGAACAAGGCCGATTCATCGCGGACCGAAACAGCGACGGGCGCAGGTGCGGGAAAAATAGTTTTCATAAGGAATCGATTGCAATTGAATGATGAAATCCAGGATTGGCCCGCCGATCGTAGCAAGCTTTGATCGAGACGTGACACATGATCAAACGCTCAGATTGGGTCAAATCTTCGGGGGTTCTGAAAAAATTGAACCTAAATCGGGCATCCTGCATACCTATTTGACGCAATGCATCCTGCGACGGCGTTGC
>Ga0214921_10005142_pt1 | contig 18690 bp, 11 predicted proteins | sample LL1505_MetaG_FD_177992 | JGI IMG/M metagenome (GOLD analysis project Ga0214921, IMG submission 177992) | Freshwater microbial communities from Lake Lanier, Atlanta, Georgia, United States - LL-1505 | ecosystem: Environmental > Aquatic > Freshwater > Lake | place: USA: Georgia | collected... | reverse complement strand
TCCAATAATACTATTTTTAGATGACTGGTTCAAACCTCCATATTGTTTGAATGACATAATATGTAAATATGTATTATATTTTATAGTTTTATATTTTATAGTTTTATTGTATTGATTACTATATTTACACAATAAAATATAATTCTTTCTTTTATACGATAATAGATTCTAAAAGTACTAAAACGTCGTGCTGTTCCGTATAAAAATCGCCGCTAAATACTGCACCCGCATCAATAAGATTCTTGTTTGTGTATACAGTATAAATAACGTAATCAGGAGAACTAGCAATCATATCTATGATTCCCTTCTTTTCTTCATGGTTCACAATAATGAAATAAATTCCAAAACTATTTTCAGTACGCGTTTTGAAATATTCGGTAAAAGACTCAAAATAGGATTGTAGATATTCCATATCATTTACATATTTTTCATTATCCATAATTGGATGAGTATACAAGTAATATTTTTTTTGAGGCAAAGAGAGAATCTTTTTCAATCGTCCAATGCATCTTTTAAAATATTGTGTATCTTTTTCACTGCGAATATCATGATGTGTCATGGCTAATTGTAATCCATAAGTTCCACTTGCAACATCAAGATTTTCATCCTTATTTTTATTTTCATAATAAGTATTGTATACTGCACGGTCCCAACAAACATGTGTTTTCACTCCATTGCATAAATTAAAGGTTTCACTTTGCATCTCTTGGTAATTTTCACTGCGAAGAAACTCTTCAAAATCATTATCCATACAATCCGCAATAACATTCAATTTAGATACAATCCAATCAAATGGATACGTCTCAAACTTTTTATTCATCATTTGAATGAGAGAAGTGGAAGTACATCGGTGTCCGATAGAAAAAACAATGGTTTTCTCTCCAACTGAATTTTCTAAACCTTGATAAATATCTTGTTCTATCATTTTATTCTTTTTATTTTTTTTATTATTTTGAATGAAAATAAAAAGAATAAAACAACGAATCTACATGACTGTCGCATCCATATTTTTACCATTTTGTTTTTTTCACATTAATCTTCGGTCCTTGTCCTCTTTTTTTCACATTGTTTGGGTCATAATTATCATCTTCGTTATCAGAGTCACCCATACCTTTGGATAATTCCCAAAATTCCTTGGATCCAAGTTTAAAATCATTATGACTATCCGCTTTGTACCAAAATACTTGGTCTTGTAGTTTATTGGATTTTACATTATTGTTAATTACTAGACATTCATAATTTTCCGTGCATTGGTCCATTACTTGACAAAATGATTCAAAAGTAGGAAACATACCAGCATAGTTATCATAAATACGTTTTCTATTTGCAATATAAGGTTCTCTCAAAATAAAGACATAATCGATATTGGTTCTTAGAGTAGGAGGAATACCTAGCGGATATTGCATAGTAATAATCAACATGATTTTCCAATGTCTGCCGTTCATGAATAATAAACGCATCATCTTGTCGCGAGACCATGTGTTATCATATAAACAATCATCTAAAATAGTAAATGTGCGTGGATCGATTGTGCTACGTTTATATGTTTCTATTTCTTTTTTGATTTGTTTTAAGACAGACCTTTGACGTTTTAATATATTTTCAACAATGGCAGTGTTATATTCGTTGTGAATAAATAATTTAGGAACCAATTTACCGTAAAATCCGTTACCTTCTTCTGTTCCAGAAATAACGGTACCAATAGGAATGTCTTGATGGTAGTACAAAAGGTCACGAACCAAAAACGATTTACCAGTATCACGACGTCCGATTAAAACAATTACAGGACCTTTTGATTCATTGGGCTTGAAACTAATACTTTTCATGTCAAACTTTTTAAGTTCTAATGTCATTATTTTAATTTATGTATTAATTTATGTATTATTTTAATATAAATATAAATCAAATGCAATATAAATGAAATAAAATACAATAATATAAATAAATTAAAAAAATATAAAGAAACAACGCAAATATTTTATATAAATGATTACTATAAAATTTTTTTCCAGCTGGCTGGATGATAAAGCAACTTTTGATATTATAAATTCATCATATGATTGGAATTGTGATGATAATTATAATGTAAAATATAAGTTAACATATAATGACGATTATACTCATGCAATATTATTAAATAATCCAACGCCAAGTTTAAATATTCCAAAAGAAAATGTAATTGGATTGGCACAAGAACCAATAAATATTTTACATGTAAATGTTGAATATTGTAATAAACATGTAAGTAAATATTTGATTGGAAACACAAGTAATTTAAACTTACCATTTATTGAAACATATTCATATATTTTACCAGCTTTATCATTTCAAGTGGTAAATAATTATATAAATAATTATCCTATTAAAAATAAAATAATGAACTATGTGTATAGTGAAAAACGTGGTTCACATTTGCTATATGATTATCGTAATGCAATAGGTTATGAAATTATTAAAAATAATTTAGATGTAGATATTTATGGAAGTGGAACTATAAATTTAAAAAGTGTATATGGAAACAATAATGCCAATATAAAAAATCTATTTGATTCTCCTGATGCTGGTCTTATATATGAAAACTATAAATTTTCAATTGCAATTGAAAATTCAATACACCCAGAATACTTTACTGAAAAAATAATATTACCTTTATTATGTGGTTGTGTTCCAATTTATTTGGGGTGCACCAATATTGATAATTATTTTAAAGATATGGTTATTCATTTAACAGGTGTTTTAGAAGAAGATTTAAAAATTATAAGTGATATACTAGAAAACCCTGATAAATATTATAAAAAAATATGCATTGAGAAAATAAAAGAAATTATTCATATGAAAAATTTAATAAATGAAAATTTTTTAGTTGTTGAATAAAATAATTGTTCAAGTCGTCGTACAAATATCATATTTTTATTCTAGTAAAATAAAAATATAATAAACAATACAATAAATAAAAAAGAATAAATGAATCCGGTTTCTATTTTTTATGAAAAACGGAAAAATAAGGAATTGTTTGAATCATTTAAACAATACGGTTTAGAAAATCCTCAAAATTATATTCCTATTTACAAAAAATTTTTCCTGTTAAATGAAACAAATTTCAATTCAATTAATTTGAATCATCCGTTATATATTTCAAAAATTAACAAAGAATTAGATGCAAACATATATGAGTGTAGCGTTGAGAGAAATGATGAATCACAATCCCATTCCCACAAAAAAACGAATAAACATATTTTTTTTAAAATGGCACCGTTATTGGATCCTTTTAAATGTATGGTTGGAAAATATAATATAACTGATGAAAATTTGTTAAAATTACCTTGTTTAGAAAAACAGCCAACATCTACATCTATAAAAACAAATTATGATGTAATTGGAAAAATGTATGATGAAAATAATTGTGCTTATGTAGACAGTTTGTTTTCTTTTTTATCCAGTCAATTATTACACAAACATAAATTTTTACACGGATTAGACTATTATGGGTCTTTTCTTACTATTAAAAACAATTTTAAAATTAATATTTATGACGACGTAGATTATTTGAAAAAGTCGGATTATTTTAATAAGAATAAAAATATTTTATTTCAAGTAGATGACTATTCACACTTATTAGATGACGAAGATTTAATCGATAGAAAACCGCCTATAACTATTTTAGACGTAGACGTAGATGTAGATGTCGACGTAGATGAAACCGATGATGATAATATTCCTGACTTGGTTCCAATTGTCGAAGAGTCAGAGAATGACAAAGCACCACCCATAAATGAAACAATAACAGAATGTAATTTAAAGGAAATGGAATGGACGAATGACTTGTGGGAAAAGTCTCAACATAATCTTATATCAACGAATACGTCATTATCATCAGGTTCTAGTTGTTCGTCTAGAACATCTTATACTGATACTGATAATGATACTGAAAGAGAGAATGAACTAAATGATGAAGAACATGATGATAATATGACACAAGATAGTCATAGTCATAGTTCATGTTCGACCTGCAAAAGTGATGAAGATTTTTCCGACACTGAAACAGAAGATGAATCACCTATATATGCAACACTTCCCGCATTTCCAGTGCAAATTATTTGTTTAGAAAAATGTGAAAATACATTGGACGATTTTATTCTCTCAAATGAAAATATAAAAGATGTTGAGTGGTTTTCTGCATTGTTTCAGATAATTATGACGTTATTGACATATCAAAAAGTATTTTCTTTTACACATAATGATTTGCATACGAATAATATAATGTATGTAAAAACAAACAAGCCATATTTGTATTACTGCTACAAAAACAAATATTATCGAGTTCCTACTTTTGGAAGATTATTTAAAATAATAGATTTTGGTCGTGGTATTTATCGTCTAGGAGATAAACTATGTTGTAGCAATAGTTTTGATAATGGAGAAGACGCGCATACACAATACAATACGGAACCGTATTTTAATGATAAAAAAGCAAGAATAGAACCCAATTACAGTTTTGATTTATGTAGATTAGCGTGTTCTATTTTTGATTATGTAGTAGAAGATATGGATAGTATAAAGAACTTGAAAAAATGCGATTCTATAACAAGACTCATTGTAGAATGGTGTTTGGATGACAATGGTGTAAATGTGTTGTATAAAAACGACGGAAGCGAGAGATATCCCGATTTTAAATTATATAAAATGATTGCACGAAACGTCCACAATCATACACCCGAGGCACAATTAGAGAGAAAAGAATTCAAATCATTCCTTATACAAAAAAATAAGATTCCAGAAATTGAAAAAGAATGTGTCATGAATTTAGATAATATGTTTTAATCTGTGTTTTTTTATTTCATGTTTAGTATAAAAAATGAAATACGGATTTATTCTTACTCGTCATGTAAACAACACACAAACAAATAAATATTGGAATCATTCTATTGAGTGTATAAGACAATTTTATCCGGAACATAAAATCGTAGTAATAGATGATAATAGTAGACAAGAGTATGTGAAGAGAGAACCAACTAAAATAAATCCAAATATAACCATTGAAAACGATGCAAATATAGAATACGTCCAGTCAGAATTTCCTGGAAGAGGTGAGTTGTTGCCATATTATTATTTATGGAAAAACAAATATTTTGAGTATGCTGTAATCATTCACGATAGTTTGTTTTTCCAGACAAGAATTAATTTTGAGAAATTAATAAATGAAAATCATTTAAAAACAGCCCATTCATTGTGGAATTTTGAAATAAATCACTTGTCGTGTGATAAATTATTTAATGCGTATATTTTTTCAAAATATTTAAAAAACAATGAAAACATATTACCCTTATTAAAAGGAGGCGACATGGTTTTACAATTTATGCCAAAAAAAATGCAATGGAAGGGTTGTTTCGGATTACAGAGTTTTATTAGTTTATCATTTGTCTCTCATTTGCAAGAGAAATATAATTTATTTTGTTTATTAGATATTGTAAAAACAAGACCAGATAGAATTTCAATGGAGAGATTAATGGGTGTATTATTTTATATAGAAACATCTGATTCTAATAAAAATAAATCTCTTATGGGAGATATACAAAAAGATTACAAGGGATTTTATAAATTTAATTGGAAGGAGTATGAAAGAGGATTATATAAAAATACATATCCTTTAATTAAAGTATGGACGGGACGATAAAAGAAATAGAGAGAGAGAGAGAGAGAGAGAGAGAGAGAAACGCTAGCCTAACCCTAAACACCGGTTGATGTGTGTAGATTAAAATCCGGGTGTATCAGTGAATGCAGCAGCGGCAACAGAGTTCTTTTCAACTTGAATCATGGGTTTCAATTGGTCGAAGACAAAAAAGGCAATAATAGAACAAACATAAACCAACAAGGTGTCTCTCACAAGTATTTTAAACGGTTTACTTTCTTTTTCAATAAATCTCATTTCAATGAATTTTGCAATGAAGAATACAAAAGAAATGATTCCTGCTAAAACAAAGACATTTTCCATAATTTAATTTAACTATGGAAAATGTTATTTATCATTATTACGCATTATGTATTACGTATTATGTTTATGTATAATGCATAACGCATATTAATATTTATTATAAAACTTCAATCTCATCAATCAACAAGTCGGGAATAATATTTAATTTGGGTTCTTCAATATTATGAATATCCAATTCCCCTAAAACAATATTTTCAGTGCTGATGCTTAGTTTTGGAACATCGTCATCATCATCTTCATCTCCCGATTCTAACTTACGTTGTTCGTTTCTCATTGAACTAATTTCTTCCAATCGTTCAATTGTTTTAGGCGCAAACACAGGCTGTTCTATCTTGTTTGTATCAATAGTTAAGTCAACATCGTTAAATTTTAGTTTTCCATATGGTTCTGTTTCTAATACATTTGGTGAAGCACTTGCTTCTGCTGCTGCTGCATTTTTCTCTTCAATAACAGTATCCAAAGGAACATCCACAATTTCTTGTTTGATCTCTTCAATAACTTCCTCTTCAATAGTTTCATCCATGTATGCGCGTAGAATTGACTCAATTGGAATACTTTCTCTCACCGAGTTCAAAATACACTCCTGAATAATAATTTCCATTTCCCGATGATTTTTTTGCATCTGTAACGGAGGAATACCAATTTCGAATAAATAGACATTTTGATATATTTTTCGTGCAACATGAATATATGATTTATGAATAAAATCGTCCAACTTGGGAATTTTAATATCCACCTTTTTTTGTTTTGTTCCAACACGCATTGCAGTTAGTAATTTTAATTGGATAATATGGACGCAGGTAATCAAATCTTCTAAATAAACACATCCACTTTTATCACAAATTCTTTTTCTCTCTGTTTCAATAATATTTGGATTCCATTTGGGAATTCTACTTATGAAATTTTGAAATGTCATCAAGTATTTTTCCGTCTCATTATTTGATTTACATAAAGAATGTGCTTCTTCAAAAATAGATTTAAACCCTTCAATAATCAATGGAGTTAAAATAGTCAATAATCGTGCGGTCCATTCATTTCGCGATTCATGCAAGGCAGAAACAGAAAAATCGTCCATTTTATTTATAAAAATACATTTAAATTATTTTTTAAACGACATTTATAATGAAACTTGGTTTTTGTTTCATTTCTCTTCCATTAAGGTCTATCCCAGTTTTTGTATCCAAATGGATACAAAAACATGGGTTGCATATATCCTTTTCGGGCATAAATACATTTATGCCCGAATAGAGATTAAAAAAGAACCTTTTCTAAAATAAAAAAAAGGAAAAGTTTTTCGTTTTTGATTTCTTTATTTATTTTTTGAAAAATCATTAATAATTCATATTTTTTTTCAATGGAAATTTGTGTTTCTTTCCAAAAAATATCACTATTTTCAATGATATATATTAAATCTAAACCAGAATAACCATTTTCATAAAGTTCTTCGGAAAATGAAATAATATTTTCTATTGTTTTTTCTTTTTTTTGTAAAAAATGGTTGACTTCTCTCTTTAATCCTTCTATGTGTTGGGTTTTGTTTTGTTTTAATCCAAATGTTTCGTTTATATTATATTTGTGTAAATTAATTGGCTTTCCTAAATAAATCGGTGAAGGAATATGAATATCACAAAATCTAGATAAAATTGGTTTTAATAGTTTATATTTGTCTTCTACTATTACAAAAAATCGTGTACTGTGACTAAATAATTCAATACATCTTCGCATAGCAGACTGGGCGTCCATTGTTAATTTATCTGCATTTAATAAGACAACTGTTTTAAAAAAATTTCCACCGTTTGATTGAATATGGGTTTTTGAAAAAAATTTGAACTCTTCTCGAATAAATTTAATTCCTTTTCCGTGAGCACAATTTACATACATTACATATGATTTGATTTTCTCTCTATCATTGCCATATATTAAATGAATAAAGTCTTTTACAATTGTGCGTTTTCCTGAACCGGGTGGACCATGAAAAAGTATATTGGGAATTTTGTGAATTTCATGAAAATATTTCAATTTTTTTTTAATTATTTCGTTAATATTTAATAACATAAATAGTATAATAATTATTTTATTTATGTATTCATTCTATTTTCTATATTGTTTTTTTACGTAATAGATGGCATTGCCATTTTCAATAACAAACCCAAATTTATACCGCACTACTCAAACTTTGTGTAAACGGATTCTCTCTGAACGCATTAAGAATATCAGGCGTGTTTCTATTATTATTTATATCCATAGGTAATTGCTGTGGAATACCAGTAATACCATAATTTTCTTTTGCGGGTGTTGAAGGAATTACTGAACTAGGAGTGAAAAAACGATTATTGAGTCTATCGCTATCTTGTCTGGAAATACTTACATTCATTTGTTGGTTAAATATTTGTGTTCCTCCTTGATTTGGACGATTATGTATTGTTTGAGATTTTATTTCATTATTTGTTTGTCTATATGCCGCATCATAATCCACTGGACCGCGTTGATTATTTCCAACCACTCCATATGTTGCAATATTTGTACTATCTCGCTGCGTAGGGTCAGGATTCTTGTATGTATTCAAGTATTGTTGTTCTCTCTGATTGTTGACATTAAAGGTAGGGGAATACATTGTAGACTGTTTAATAGTTGTTGAAGTAACGTCAGCCGGATTATTGACGTAATTTGATGGTACGCTTGTTCTTGCATCACCATATATGCGAACATTTTGTGTTACTTCTTCTTTTCTAGATGGGCGTAGTATATCCATTAAAGGTGCCACCGCTGCGCCAATAGCACCACTAAATCCACTGCGAAATGTATCTACTTCTCTCACCGTTGTTCTATTGTTGTTGTAATTCGTATAAGAACCCGTCAATAATGAATCGGCTGTTGCTGGACCGTGACCCGCCGCATTAGATGTTCCTACATCAGTTGTTTCAGATTTTTGACGTTTAGATGGTTCAAAATTAGTGGGCGCGTATCCTGCTTCTTTATCTACCGCGCCAGCAGGTCCTGTTAATGACATATTCATATCACATGAATTTCTCTTTACATTTCCTAATTCTTCATCAGGACGCTGCCTCTCTCCCTTTTCAGTATTAACGGTTGTCAACCAACGGTCAGGTGTATTGAGAAAAAATGTGTCGGGTCTCTGTTTTTCAACACGCCCAAGTATGCCTACATTTTGCACGTGTGAATAGGATGGACCTTGCAATCCATTTAAATCATATTCCAGTTTAGGGTTAGTCACGACTCTCAATTCATCCACTGTTTTTGGCAACCACATATCCCTAGATTCCATTCCTGAATTAAATCCTCCGCTTCCTTGGGTGGTATATCCTTGATTTAATCCAGGTCCAACTGTTTCTGTTTGAAACGGTTTTACATTATTGCTGCGTGTTCCAGGCGTTACACGAGACTGGAAAAAATCATTGTGATTTGGCATTCCGTAATTCAACGAAATATTATCTTCTGGTTTAAATAGAGGTGCTTGCTCTATTTTTTTAATGGTTTGTGAACCTGAACCAACCATATTATCTAAAATACTTTCTGCCATATTCACTTTATAAGTATACCCTTTTACTTTACCACCATTAAATGGAATCATATTGTTGTGTTTAAAGGTGGATGACTCCATATAGTCGCCAGTTAGAGAGAAAATTTGTTGGATTTGATTTCCGGTTTGAATACCTTCATTGATACGAGTTTCATAATAATTTTGGTCGAAATATTTGTCCGTGCTTTGATTCGGATTATCATATCTTCCTACATTATCTAGGCGTCGCGAGTCGTCCATGATAGGATAATTTAGAGGGATTTTTTCATTATTTGGTAAATAATTTGATTTTTGTCCCATATTTTCAAATGTTTCTTTGGTTAGTTTGTTGGATGCGGATGCGGAGGTAGCGGAATCAAATGAGACCTTTTTTGTTTTTTTATTTTCATCACACGGTTCTGCTTTTTGGTTAGACACAACATATAAACCACCTAAGGCAAGTAAAGGTATTGCTAATTCCATTTTGATTATTATATTATTATATTATATTTTGATATTTATATTGTATGATATTTATATTGTAATATAATAATATATTTTATTGTTTTATTGATTTATAATACTTGTATTTGAATGGTTGTCCTTTTCAACGATTCGTGTGCTTATATTGTTTTGAAAAGGAATACAAACATTTTCTTGGGGATTCAATGGCAAAATATAACGATGACTTTGTTCTAAATCTCTCGCGGTCCATGCAGGCATAATGGCCCTTGATTCTTCTGTAATTGTTTGGCTACATATTGGATAGTGTATAGGTTGACTAGCTACATTGTATGATTGATAAGTAGTTGAATCGCGATTTAACCTTTTATTAACTCCAAATAATTCACTTTCTAAATTTACTCTATTTGTCATTAAATTTGCGCCCCATTTTTGAGGAATAATATGGGGATCTTCTATAAAACAAGGCTTCTCTCCATTACCTGGAACATTCATTATGTATCGCGAAGGATCAGTAGATTGTTGGAGTGCTTTTTTGGTTCTACATTCATCATAATATATTCTAGTGTTTGCCATTTATTTTATTATATAACAGATTTAACATATAGATAGAATTAAATTTATAAATATTTCGTAAAAAATAAATTTAAATAATATGTTGTATGTTTATCTATAAAAAATGCAACTCGAAATTAAAGAAAATGTGGTTAAAAAAAATGGACCCACTCTTTGTCTAAATATGATTGTGAAAAATGAAAGTAGAATTATTACACGTTTATTTGATTCCGTACTACCTATTATTGATTGCTACTGCATTTGTGACACTGGTTCCACAGATAATACCATTGAACTTATACAAACATATTTTTCTTCAAAAAACATTCCTGGTAAAGTAGTTCAAGAGCCCTTTGTGAATTTTGCCTACAATAGAACATTCTCTCTGCGTGCATGTCAAGGAATGTCTGATTATGTTATACTGTTAGATGCGGATATGATTTTGAAAGTCGGTGATTTTGATAAGGAAAAGCTAAGACAAGCTGACAGTTGTTGTTTATTGCAGGGAAATGATTCATATTATTATAAAAATATGCGAATTGTAAAAAACAATGGTCTTTATAAATATCTTGGTGTTACGCATGAATATGTTGACGTTCCTCCTGGAAATCACAACATAAATATCGGTAAAGGTGAGTTGTTTATATTAGATATTGGTGATGGTGGTGCTAAAACTGACAAGTTTGAGAGAGATGTACGATTGCTTTTAAAGGGTATTGAAGATGAACCAACTAATGTTCGTTATCATTTTTATCTAGCAAATAGTTACAAGGATTCAGGGCAGTTTGAAAAGGCTATTGAGTATTATAAAAAACGTATAGACATGAAAGATTGGGAACAGGAAGTATGGTATAGTAATTATAATATTGCCAATATTTACGAACATTTGGGGAAAATGGGAGATGCTTTATTTTATTGGTTAGAAGCATATAATGTCAATCCGAAACGTCTAGAAAATGTTTATAAAATAGTCAATTATTATCGCAATAATGGAAAATCGCATAATGCTAAAATATTTTATGATGCTGCCAACTCTGTAATAAAAGAGTCCATGTTGGAAAAAGACAATTTTTTGTTTTTACAAAATGATGTATATACTTATAAATTGGATTACGAATTCACTGTATTTGCTTCTTATGTAGGTATTACTAATATTGGTCCTCAAACAAATAATGTATTTAATAATTGCGACGATTTGAATATTATCAATAATGTATTATCTAATATGAAATTTTACAAACACATTTTGACTGCGCGTGAGAAACTGGATTTGACTTTTACTGAGGAAAGAATGGTTGGTGATAAGAATATTTCCTTTTATTCTTCTTCGTGTTCCATATTGGAGAAACCGGATAAAACTGGATATTATTTGAATACCCGGTTAGTAAATTATGTCATTAATCGACAAAATAATTATTATAGCGGATGTGAAGAACATATTATTACCAACAACAAATTCATTGAAATGTCAAAAGATTTGAAGGTGACGAGAGAAAAAATATTTGATGTTGAATATGCAGATAGGCGTTATTTGGGGATTGAAGATATACGAATTTTCTACGATGATAAGAACCCCGGCAAGTTGATTTTTGCAGGAACAAGCGAACATAAAAATGGAAAAATTGGAATGTTGATTGGTGATTATGACGTTGATTCACAGTTTCTCTCTTCTACTGAAATATCTCCTAGTTTTTGTGATAGTTGGTGTGAGAAGAATTGGGTTTTTGTAAAATATCGCGGAGAGAATCGAATGATTTATAAATGGAATCCATTGCAAATAGGTAGGGTTAATCCAGACACGAACCAACTAGATATTGTCGAGACGAGAGAGAAAATGCCGAAAATCTTCAATCATTCTCGTGGATCTACTCCTGGGGTTTATTTCAATAATGAATATTGGTTTATTTTACATTTAGTCTCTTATGAGACACCTCGTCATTATTATCATTTTATTGCAGTGTTTGATGCCGATTTGAACTTTTTGCGCCATACTGCGCCGTTTAAATTTGAAGGCGAAGCAATTGAATATTGTCTTGGTATTGTGGTTGAGGAAGACCGATTCTTGGCAACATATAGCACTTGGGATGGTTCAACTCATTTGGCACTATATGACAAGTCTTATATTGATGGATTGTTTTAGAATGGTACCCCAACATTCGTGTTGCTTTATGTTGAGACAGCAACATTAAGTTATGAAGTGATGAATGTTGTTTTATTACTTTACACACAGTGAAAGTACTAGGTGAAAATATGAGTAATTTGATGTTACTCATATTTTTTAATTATTTATATTTGTTTCATGATTATGGTGTAATTTGTAACACTGTTATTTGTGGATTGTATATTCTTACGTCTACCTGCGGTAATACACGTGCGCGATAATAATAAGTACCTGGTGTTAAAGGTGTATCTATTCTGAACATATTGACAGTAATACAAGAGATTTGGTCGTTTGAACTTGTTGAAGATATCGACCATATTGATGAATTTAATTTTGCATCTGGATTTGCTGCTGGATAAGAAATATCGGTATTACGTGCAAGTGAATATGCAAGATTCATATTACTACCTAATGCATTACTTGAACTACCTGATGGGTCTGTTGTTGTTCTAAAAATACTAACACAAGCATTATTGATATTATTATTACTAGTTTGGAACATTTGGAAAGATACTTGTATCATAAATGTCTGTGTTGTGCTTGTAACTGTGACCTTACCATTAATTGCTCCTAGTGGAAGATTGCTAGATGTTGTATCTATGTATGAGCCTGTTGCTCCTACGCATGAATAGAACCAATCATTTGATGATGAATTTGTATGTGTAACTGCATTTGCAACTAGTGAAACAGATGGACCCGCAGGTCCAGTTGCACCTGTTAAACCAGTTGAACCTGTTGTACCTGTTGAACTTGCGCCGGTTAAGCCTGTAAAACCTGTGGGGCCGGTGGGTCCAGTGTTTGGTAACAGATTGTAAGATTTCAATAAATTGCCACATACATCCAGTTGAGTTGCAATCAAGTTGTCATAAACATTATTATTAAATCCTGTACTACCTAATCTCCAACCTCCTAATGCACCATTTACTTCTGAAATGGCAGGACCTACATTAATAAACGGTGTTGAAAATCCGGATTTTGTGTATGCTACTCCATTTTGGTCTGAACCAATAGTTGCAAAACTAGTTCCAGGTCCTTGGATATTCAATGAACCAGGACCAATGTATATATCTTGCCATCTAAAACCTGTTGAACCCAATGTTTGGGTATTTGATGTTGTTGGAATTAGATTACCAGAATTATCAATTGAAATTGCATTTGAATAGGTTACTGGAACTGCGGCACTTGCATCGTATACCAAAAGATTACCCTTACCAGATTGTGTAATACTCATAGGCGGACCCGTTGGACCAGTGAATCCAGTTGGACCAGTGAAACCCGTTGGTCCAGTGAAACCAGTTGGACCCGTGAATCCAGTTGGACCAGTGAAACCAGTTACACCAGTGAAACCTGTCTGTCCTGTGAATGACGACAAGAAACTAAATGAAATGGAATCAACTACGTCAATAACAGAACCCACATTCGATGATGAATTTGTAAAAAATCTGAAACCAATCGTTCCGGGACTGTATACCGTTGTAGCTGCTCTTTGCACGCCATTTCGATAATATACTGCGCCCATATTTGTTACTGCTATGGTGTATACATCATTTACACTATTAACAGATGTATCTGTTAAAATCGTAATTCCGTTATACAAATAAGTAACTAAGCCTGTTGAGCGTGCAATTCTGATATAATATGCCGATTGAGTAACATTACTATCTAGTGTAGTACCCACTGTAAAATTACTGGCTACTCCAATGAATTTCGTTTGAATATTTGTATTAGATATTGGAATTCTAAATGTAAGAATACATGTGGTAAATGATTCAATTGAATAACAATACCCTGTACTGGTAGGATTGATACATATAGTGTTTGAATTAGGGAAGGTTATGTTACTATATACTGTTGGCGTTCCATTATTACCTATGTTGGTTAAGTTAAACAATGATGCACCATAAGACCCTGTTGGTCCAGTTCTTCCAGTAAAACCAGTTGTACCTGTGAAACCAGTTGTACCTGTGAAACCAGTTGGACCAGTGAAACCCGTTGTACCTGTGAAACCCGTTACACCAGTATCACCAGTTATACCAGTAAAACCAGTTGGACCCGTGAAACCAGTTGGACCCGTGAAACCAGTTGTACCTGTGAAACCAGTTGTACCTGTGAAACCCGTTGTACCGGTGAAACCAGTTGTACCAGTTGTACCAGTTGTACCTGTGAAACCAGTTGTACCTGTGAAACCCGTTGTACCGGTGAAACCAGTTGGACCAGTGAAACCAGTTGTACCTGTGAAACCAGTTGGACCAGTGAAACCCGTTGTACCGGTGAAACCCGTTACACCAGTATCACCAGTTATACCAGTAAAACCAGTTGGACCTGTGAAACCAGTTGGGCCAGTAAAACCAGTTGTACCTGTGAAACCAGTTGTACCTGTGAAACCCGTTGTACCGGTGAAACCAGTTGGACCAGTGAAACCAGTTGGACCGGTGAAACCAGTAGGTCCGGTGAAACCCGTTGTACCTGTGAAACCCGTTGGACCAGTTAAACCAGTTGTACCAGTGAAACCCGTTGGACCAGTGAAACCAGTAGTACCAGTGAAACCAGTTACGCCAGTATCACCAGTAATACCAGTAAAACCTGTTGGACCAGTGAAACCAGTTGTACCAGTGAAACCCGTTACACCAGTATCACCAGTAATACCAGTAAAACCAGTTGGACCAGTGAAACCAGTTGTACCAGTGAAACCCGTTGTACCAGTGAAACCCGTTGTACCGGTGAAACCCGTTGTACCAGTGAAACCCGTTGTACCTGTGAAACCCGTTGTACCGGTGAAACCAGTTGGACCAGTGAAACCAGTTGGACCGGTGAAACCAGTAGGTCCGGTGAAACCCGTTGTACCTGTGAAACCCGTTGGACCAGTGAAACCAGTTGGACCAGTGAAACCAGTTGGACCGGTGAAACCAGTAGGTCCGGTGAAACCCGTTGTACCTGTGAAACCCGTTGGACCAGTGAAACCCGTTACACCAGTATCACCAGTAATACCAGTAAAACCAGTTGGACCAGTGAAACCTGTTACACCAGTATCACCAGTAATACCTGTAAAACCAGTTGTACCAGTGAAACCAGTAGGACCAGTGAAACCAGTTGTACCCGTGAAACCCGTTGGACCAGTGAAACCAGTAGGTCCGGTGAAACCAGTTGGACCAGTGAAACCTGTTACACCGGTATCACCAGTAATACCTGTAAAACCAGTTGTACCAGTGAAACCAGTAGGACCAGTGAAACCAGTTGTACCCGTGAAACCCGTTGGACCAGTGAAACCCGTTGTACCAGTGAAACCAGTTGGACCAGTGAAACCCGTTGTACCAGTGAAACCAGTTGTACCTGTGAAACCCGTTGTACCGGTGAAACCAGTTGTACCGGTGAAACCAGTTGGACCAGTAAAACCAGTTACACCAGTAAAACCAGTTGCACCGATGAAACCTGTTGGTCCAGTAAAACCAGTTGCACCTGTATAGCCTGTTACACCAGTGTTACCAGTAACACCTGTTGGTCCGGATGCAATATAACCAAATGAAATTAGGTCTACATAACCATTAACAAATGCTGTATCGAGTTCTACTACACCATCAAGTAATGAATAACAGAAGAAACATAGTGGCGCGTCTCTGTTAACATTCGATAGTGTCAAAACAGACACACCGTTAATTAGATAATTTACAGTTGAATATATGCCTGTACCGCCACTATTTGAAATTGTAGGAGAAACAATAATCGAAAAAATGTCATTTTCGTCACCAGTTAATGGTACAGATGTATTGTCATCGTAAATTGTTTTTGTTATAAACTGACTATATTTTGGATCTGCTATAATTTCGAATGCATGATTTAGGAAGAAGGTTGTAGGAGTTCCAGGATTTCCAGTGGGTGGATAAGAAGTTGTTAAACCAACATATCCATTGAAACAAGACTGGTCTGGAATTCTAAATGTTATGAAACATGTATCATATCTTTCTAAACTATACACTAATGATGGTATTTGTGATGTTCTATCAAGATTCAATAAACTATTAGATGTTGGGAAATATGTCATAGTTGACACTTCACTAGTTCCGTCATATGCAGTTGGAGATGCATATAGATTAAATAATGCTGGACCCATTGAGCCGGTTGTACCAGTGATGCCTGTTGGACCAGTGATACCTGTGAAACCAGTTGGACCTGTGAAACCAGTTGTACCTGTGAAACCGGTAGGACCAGTGAAACCGGTTGTACCGGTAAAACCAGTAGGACCGGTGAAACCAGTGTGACCTGTGAAACCAGTAGGACCGGTGAAACCAGTGTGGCCTGTGAAACCAGTAGTACCAGTGAAACCAGTAGGACCAGTAAAACCAGTTGTACCGGTAAAACCAGTAGGACCAGTGAATCCAGTTGTACCAGTGAAACCAGTAGTACCAGTGAAACCAGTTGTACCGGTAAAACCAGTAGGACCAGTGAAACCAGTAGTACCGGTGAAACCAGTAGTACCCGTGAAACCAGTTGGACCCGTGAAACCAGTTGTACCAGTGAAACCAGTTGTACCAGTGAAACCAGTAGGACCAGTGAAACCTGTGTGGCCGGTGAAACCAGTAGTACCAGTGAAACCAGTAGTACCAGTGAAACCAGTTACACCTGTATCACCTGTAATACCAGTAAAACCTGTGGTGCCAGTGAAACCAGTTGGGCCAGTAAAACCAGTTGTACCTGTGAAACCAGTTGGACCAGTGAAACCAGTTGTACCAGTGAAACCAGTAGGTCCAGTGAAACCGGTTGTACCAGTGAAACCAGTTGTACCAGTGAAACCAGTGTGGCCTGTGAAACCAGTTGTACCAGTGAAACCAGTTGTACCAGTGAAACCAGTTGTACCAGTGAAACCAGTTGGGCCAGTGAAACCTGTTACGCCAGTATCACCTGTAATACCAGTAAAACCAGTTGTACCAGTGAAACCAGTAGGTCCAGTGAAACCGGTTGTACCAGTGAAACCAGTAGGACCAGTGAAACCAGTTGGACCGGTGAAACCAGTTGGACCAGTGAAACCAGTTGTGCCAGTGAAACCAGTAGGACCAGTGAAACCAGTTGGGCCAGTAAAACCAGTTGTACCTGTGAAACCAGTAGGTCCGGTTAAACCCGTTGTACCAGTAAAACCAGTTACGCCAGTATCACCAGTTATACCAGTGAAACCAGTAGGTCCTGTAAAACCAGTTGGGCCAGTTAAACCTGTTGTACCAGTGAAACCAGTTGGACCAGTGAAACCAGTAGTACCGGTGAAACCAGTAGTACCCGTGAAACCAGTTGGACCCGTGAAACCAGTAGGACCAGTGAAACCAGTTGTACCAGTGAAACCAGTAGGACCAGTGAAACCTGTGTGGCCGGTGAAACCAGTAGTACCAGTGAAACCAGTAGTACCAGTGAAACCAGTTGTACCAGTGAACCCAGTAGGTCCGGTGAAACCAGTTGTACCAGTAAAACCAGTTGTACCAGTAAAACCAGTTACACCAGTATCACCAGTAATACCAGTAAAACCAGTTGTACCAGTGAAACCAGTAGGACCGGTGAAACCAGTTGGACCGGTGAAACCAGTAGTACCAGTGAAACCAGTAGGACCAGTGAAACCAGTTGTGCCGGTGAAACCAGTAGGACCAGTGAAACCAGTTGTACCAGTGAAACCCGTTGTACCAGTGAAACCCGTTACACCAGTATCACCAGTAATACCAGTAAAACCAGTTGTACCAGTGAAACCAGTAGGACCAGTGAAACCAGTAGGACCAGTGAAACCAGTAGTACCTGTGAAACCCGTTGTACCAGTGAAACCAGTAGTACCCGTGAAACCAGTAGGACCAGTGAAACCAGTTGTACCAGTGAAACCAGTTGTACCAGTGAAACCAGTAGTACCAGTGAAACCAGTAGTACCAGTGAAACCAGTAGGACCAGTGAAACCAGTTGTACCTGTGAAACCAGTTGTGCCAGTGAAACCAGTAGGACCAGTGAAACCAGTTGTACCAGTGAAACCAGTTG